>JAEEGJ010002554.1_pt1 | contig 89833 bp, 82 predicted proteins | sample 8958761 | NCBI WGS metagenome assembly JAEEGJ01 (sample SAMN16246546, study PRJNA631951) | gut metagenome | biome: gut microbiome; feature: rumen; material: RS-attached | host: Bos | place: Iran: Karaj | collected 2018-10
TTGCTAACGGCAAGACTGGCTACATGGCTATCGTTAAGAACACTACAGCTCCTGCCGAGCAGTGGATTGCTGGTGGTGTGCCCATCACCATGATGATGAACATGGAGAAGCGTAACGGCGAGATGAAACCAGTTATCCGCAAGGCTCTCGTTGAGCTCGACGGTGCTCCATTCAAGGAGTTTGCTGCTCATCGCGACGTTTGGGCCCGTCAGACCGCATACGTATATCCCGGTCCTATCCAGTACTGGGGTCCAACAGAGGTTTGCGACCAGCCAACCCGCACACTTGCTCTCGAGCAGGCTAAGTAAAATAGATTATCAGGCGCGAATTACTCTTGTGTAATTCGTGCCTTTTTTTATTCTTTGATGCCAAAGCGACGCGTAATCCGTAGAAAAGGGGTAGGCACTACCCACACTTACCATGGCCCCCGTGGCCGTCGTAAGCCCGGATTCTTTGTCCGTATTCTGCGCCACATGCCCGGTTGGGCATACTGGGTAGGTGGAGCTGCTGTAGTCGCTGTCTATCTCTACTTCTTCTATTACTTCTTTGTAGGTCCGTTCGGATTCCGCTGGCGCGCGCTGTATGGCGACGTGAGCTATCCCGAGGGCTACGAGATTCATGGCATCGACATCTCGCACCATCAGGGACGTATCGACTGGGAAGAGCTGAAGGACAACGGCCAGATAGACCATTGCCCCATACGCTTTGTGATGATCAAGGCCACCGAGGGTGCCACCCAGACCGACCGCAACTTCCGCGACAACTTCTTCCAGGCCCGCGAGAATGGGTTTACCCGTGGAGCCTATCACTTCTACAGTGTTCACAGTCCCGCCGAGCAGCAGGCCTATCACTTCATCAAGACCGTAGACCTGGAGAATGGCGACCTGCCACCCGTGCTCGATGTGGAGCACAAACCCAAAAACCAATCCGACGAGGACTTTAGGCACTCAGTGCTCAAGTGGCTTAACATCGTAGAGAGTCACTACCGTGTCAAGCCTATTATATATACCTATTTTAAATTTAAGACGCGCTATCTGTCCGATCCCATTTTCGATGAGTATCCCTACTGGATAGCCCACTACTATGTCGACTCGCTCGAGTATCAGGGCCCGTGGAAGTTCTGGCAACACACCGATGTGGGCCGTCTGCCCGGCATCAAGGGCAATGTAGACTTCAATATCTACAACGGCTCGTTCTACGACCTCCGCCAGATGACCATCGGCTCGCAAGAAACCATCGGCGAAAAAGCCTACCGCGATTAAGTATTAATTAGCATAATAGCTATTCATCAGCTGCGATATCTTGGTGATATCGTAGAAGTCGTCTACTGTCTCCAGTGGGTAGGTGGGTTCTATGCCGGCGTCGACGTTGTTGCCCTTAGTATCGGTCAGGCGCGCTCTGTGTGTAGAGTAGCGGTATCCGAATCCCTCGGCCGAGGGGTTGAATAATACGCAGCACGCACCACCGCCCGATCTTTGACCGAATAGTGGTATTCCGTAGTCCTTTAGAAGGGCAGGCAGCAGATTGGCGCACGAGAAGCTGTAATTGCTTACTAGTAAGCCAAAATTAAGATGGTATTTTACTTCGGCATCCTTTTCGTCGAATTTGCCGTCCAGATTGCGGTCTACGTCGTAAGAGCTCTTGATGTGCTGACCTGTAAGCACGTTGTCGTAATATAAATCAGACTTGTTGCAAAGCAAAGATGTGATAAGCATTACTATATCCGATGAACCGCCACCATTGGCAGCGATGTCGATAACAAAGTTCTTAACTTCGGGGTCGTTCTCTGCCTTTTCTAGTGCGTCAAGCAGTATTATCATCCAGTCGTTGGGATAGTCGGCCAGTGTAGGCTTGGGGCCCTCGCCTCGATAGAATTTTCGCCATCCAGAGTCGTCGCACATGAATGAGTTGAAGATGCAGTAGGCGGTATTGCCCTCCTTGTAATAGTTCACGCCCTCGCCAAACTTCAGTTTGCGAAGTTCAGTTGCCTGCGATATGATATCATTTTTCGTCTGACTAGCATCAATATATTCTTTATACTCAGGACAATAGGCTAAGAATTGCTCTTTCTTGGTATTTCTGATATCATTGAGTGTAGCTTTAAAAGTGGGATTGCCATTTATGTTACTGATTACGGTCACGTCGGTGTATGTATGTCCGTGGTCGTTGAGCAGATAGCCTAATGTCATGGTGCCCGAAATATACTCGTACATATCGGGTGACAGCAACAGTTGGCGTGTCATCTGTCCAGCCTCGCCGTAGTCCGTCAGTGCCTGGTCCAGTCCTTTCTCCTTCATGCTGGCCTCAAGCAGTGTGCTTCCGGGGTAACCGAATAAATTGGTAAGTGTAAAGCACAGGTTGCGATAGGCAAAGTCTACCATGTCGGCGGTGCGGTGCTCGTTTAAGATTGGGGTAATAAAAAACTCGGGATAGCCATATACTATGCTATACGCGCCGTTGGGTGCCACCATCACCGTCTGCCCGTTGAACGCTGCAGTGTGCATAAATCCGTCGGTATACAGATCGGCCACTGTAGCAAAGGGGAAGTACACATTTCCGTCATCGGCTCTCAGGTCGATGCCGTAGCGGCCATAGTCAAGCGCCACATGCACCTGCTTAGGCGATGCTTCGATAGATTTCCATCGTAATATGGGCAGCGCATCAAACGCGGTATTAGGCATGCCTGGCTGAATCATACCCATCATGTTGGTAAAGCTCTCGTAATCATCGCTCTCGAATATGTCTTTTTGTATGTCGACGGTGGCCGTGCCGCATGGACTGGTAAGTGCATACATACCAGGGCTGGTCTGTGTCACTTCGACTGTGGTGCCGGGGTACATCATGCTCTGAAAGTGGCTGATGCTAACGTAGGCCACACTGGGCATGTCGTTGTAGAATCGTAGCGTCACCATGCCTTGAGGATTGTTTTGTGGATCTACCACGGGCACCATGCGTTCCACATAGTCTTTCGCTCCCTCGCCGTGATCATCGGGGCCCACTATCGGGTTGTCGTTAATCGTACACGCGGTCAGTAGGAATAGGCCTACACACAGGTTTGTAATGATAGTTTTTTTCATATCGCAATATATTTTTAAGTTTTATGTTGCAAAAATAGTAATAATATCCGAATATTGCAAATAGTATGCTTAAAAAATCATTTTCTCTATTTAAATCGTAGAAAAAAAATAACCCTGCCTCGATAATCTGAAGCAGGGTTCTTCTCTTTCTCTTTGTCTAGGCTCCGACGCACGATGTGGCGCCCAGTGCTGTCAGTATCGCCGATGCTATCGATACGATGAGCTGAACGATGAATTTTGCAGTTTCTTTTTTAGTCATAGTCTACCTCCTTCCATCAGTTCTGGTCCATACCACTGTTGTCGTCGTCTACGCGGGTGCTGCCACCGTTTCCACCCTGACTCTGATTACCGCTGCCGTTAGAACCACCGTTCTCGTTATCAGGGTCCTCGATGTCGCCGCTGTCGGCCGATGTTACTCGCTTTACCTCCTTGCCATCGCGGTCGTAGCAGGTAATCTGCACAGCAGTCTTCGACAGCTCCTCCTTCAGGTCTGAGTCGGGGGTGAAGATGATGCGGCGACTCGTAATCAGTCCGGCCTTTACCTTGTTTACATCGTCAACGCTCTTGGCGCGCAGGCCGAATCGCATGGTGCCCAGTCCGGGCAGTGCTACCGAGTGGCCCTCGGTGGCCCAAGCCTTGATTACCTCGCCGGCTGCATCCCAGCAGGCCTGCATCACACCGCGACTAACGCCTGAACGCAGAGCGGCTTCCTTAATTACTTTGTCCTGAGTCAGGGCGGTGTAGAGCTCGGGCAGCATCACGTAGCGGTACTTGCCGGCATAGGTTCCAATCTTAATCAACTGTTCGGTTGCTTTAACTTTAAGTGCCATAAATACTTTTTTTACGGGTTTAACATTAAATTTTTTACTGCCTAACTAGGGAGATTTTTTTCTCTAACTAGCGCGCTGTTTTTTCTCCTTTGTTTCGACATTGCAAAGGTACTACATCGGCGGAGCCCGTTGACGGTTTTTGATGGACATCGGCGATACTTTATTTAAATTATTGCATTTCATCTGGCAAATCTATACAGAAGTCTTCCACAACATACTTGACGGCCTTTGGTGGTAGCATTTTTGCCAGTGGCGAAACGCCCATCTGGCTGAGCACGTCTCTGCGTGTGTTGAGGTATCTGCGAAAGGTGCTGTCACTTACGCCTGCCAGTCGTGCCAGTTCTGATTTATACATTGCTTTCATGCGGTAGTCTTCTTTAAATAGTAATCACCAAAGTCTTTGCAGTCGGGGGGCAACTGGTGGTGTACCAGCGATGGCAATACCTGCTGAAGCTGCATAAACAGACGTTCGCCTGGTTCATCGCGGTCGGGATACATGTGGAAGGATATCGTAGATGATAGCTGAGATAGCAGTTCTTTATCCTTACGTGTGAGCAGGGTGGCCGATGGGATGGCGATGGCCTTGTGGCCGGCCGATAGCATGGCCCAACAGTCGGAGCAGCCTTCGGTGATAAAGAGTGGCTCGCCGGGCTTAAGCAGGCGGAGCACGGGCAGATTGTAGATGCCGCACTCGGAGCCTTGGGGAAATCGAAAACGGGGTAGGGCGCCCTTCACCAGATTGCGATTCTGAACGCCCACTAGCTGACCCTCCATATTATAATAAGGTATTTGCAGCCAGGGCACGCCCTTGCGGTCAGTCCACGACGTGAGTCGGCACCAGCGCACCACGCGCTCATCAAGCCTGCGCTCGCTGAACAAAAACTTTCGTGCTGCTTCGTTAAGCCACGGGTGCTCAAAGTATGGCTCGTAGCGACTGGCGTCGAACGCCTTTGGCTCATCGTCTTTTTCGGAGGGTTGCCACTCGTCGAGTATAATGCTGTGCTCGTCGGCCAGCCATCGGCATGCCTCGCGGAAGTCTACATGCAGATGGCGCATCACCAGATCGATGGTGCCGCCCTTTGCTTCGCACACAAAGCAGCGGAACATGTTCTTGCTCGTGCTGTACGACAGACTGGGGTGGCTGTCGGCATGAAACGGACAGAGACTCTTGTGGCGCTTTACTCGGAGTCCAAGTCGCTCGGCGACCCCCTCAATGGGCAGGTCGCGGAGCTTTTGTAGTTGTATCTTATCCATAGTCATTACTTCTTGCTATTAAGATACAATTCGGTCTTGGTGTATAGGCCCGTCAGTTCGCAATAGGTGATGAACTTGCGGTGCAGCCACTTGCGCAGCTGATTGCTGGTGCCCTCCTTGGGCTTATCTATGCTCACACGGAGTGCCTCCAACTGGGCCTCATTAAACGTGTTGGGCAGGTCGTCGAGCATGTTCTTTGGACCGCGACGCTGGCTGTCGCTTGCTCCCTCTTCGCCCTTACTCAGCATGTCGGCAAATATCTGCATCTTGCTCCACAGGTCGTGATACACTAGCCATTCCACAAGGTCACTCATTGCCTTGGTCCACGTCTGATTGTTCAGAATCCAGAGCACACAGCCAGCCTTCCATGCCGATACCAGACTGCGGTGCGAAATCTCGAACAGTACGTCATCGTCGGTCAAGTCGGCCAGCGTGGCCATGTCCTGCGCCAATCGGTCTATCAGCTTGTTGAGCGGACGAATGATGTAGCGGCCCTTGCTGATGCCTAGGCGCTCGATATACTCATTTAGCTGCTGGTAGAACTCGTCGGGGTAGCTACCCTGTCGGGGAATGCGACCACTGCGCGCGCCACGTGGTTTGAATGAAAAGACCATGCGGCCGAAGGTGCCGTTAAACAGCTCGTACTTGTAGAAACGGCGTGTGGCACCTGGAGTGCTTGAGAAGGTGAGGTTGGCGCGCAGTAGCGGGTTGCCCGATACGCCATCGGCTGTGGCACGCAGGGCACCTGCACGGGCTCGGTCGTAAACGTTTCGCAGCAGTTGCGACAGTTTCTTATGATTGCCGCACAGCTGGTCGGCCATCTCTACCTCGGGCATGTTGAAGTACTGTGTGCGGCCGCCCTGCGCCTCGAGTGCCATCGCGTTCTGTATGAAGGCAGGGTTGGTAGTGTCGGTTGGTGGAAACCAAAAGGAAACCTCTGGGCGAGCAGGTTTATCCTTGTTGGCACCCTTGGCGTTTTTCTGTTTCGACCACTCTACCAGTCGGTTCATCTCTGCCTGGTCGTGCTCAGTAAAGTCACGACAAATGGCCTGTATAAGGTTAGGAAATTGGCCCTTATTATCGCCACTATTGGCTACCAGATTGGCCATCATGCCGCATGGTTCCTTCCAACTGTTGTCTGGATACTGAAATTCGGTTCCGCTGATGTGTGCGCCAAGTACGGGGAAAAACATCGGAATAAGGGGTTCATGCATGTCTTTTGATGCCTGCGAGAGCAGGAGTTTGATACATTCTGTGCCTCGGCCTAGTGTTGGCATCGCAGGCGCAGAGTTTGATGAAATGTCGTATCTCATTGATATTCTGCTTTTTAGAGAATTTATAATGTTGTTGAAAAATGGTCCGGTGTTCCAGTTCCAGTTGTTCCAATTAATTTTCAGGTACCCTCGTTTTTTCTTATTATACTATATAACTATCTATATATCAATTAGTTATAAAGGTTAAAGAGAGTAAGTCGTTCCTCGAATTTTAACTGGAACAACTGGAACTGTCACACCTGCGTGGCCGTCGTGCTTGCTTGGGTTTAGCGTTCCTCTATTAGGCCTAGTCCCTTGCAAAGTTCGATGTACACCTCGTATGCATATTGAGCTTCGGCAAAACAGCCTTCACCTAAGTGCATGGGCTTGAAGTTGGGGTGCAGCGTGCCATCATCGCGTCGGGTGATAGAGATGTGTCGGCCGTCGAACACCTTGGGATTGTGCTTAACGGGCGGCTTGGGTGGCATCTCGATGAATGTGAAGTGTTCATCATACAGAAACTCCTCGCACAATACGTCGCGGCGCAGCACGCCCAGATAGTTCTTGCCAACCTTCGCCTGTCGATCCTTGCGAAGCATTGTCTTTAAATCCACGCCAAGATGCGTGTTGCAATTCTTATTCATTTTCTTATTATGAAATTAAAATTGCCTTCTTGCACTTGCGCGATGATATAGAAAGCTTTATTCATCTCGCGCTCGGAGCCGTGCTCAGTTTTTTTCTGCCGACTGACATCTCGAAAAAAGAGTGCAGCAGAAACTCCGATTAGAAATTTCTGCTGCAAAGGTAAGATATGTCTGGTATAGGAACAAATAAATGGAATAGCGATAAATATCCGTATATTTATCGCTATTTATCGCTATTCGTTTTTCCTCTTTTGGATGACTATATCTCGTTGAAAAGTTCTTTGTAAGGTTTCAACTCTTCTTCAGAGTAATAACTGGATATACCGTCTTTATATGATCTATATTTTGTAAGATAAGGCTTTACCGAATTGCCTTTTGCTCCAAATTCTCTTTCAATACTTGGGGCTGAAACGTCTCGGTTAATTTTTCCCGCTTCAATGCCTCCGATAATGACGTATGCTGTTTGTTTTGCGTCATTACAATTAATCTTCTGCTTGATGATGCTAATCACCTGGTCGGCTTTTCCTTTATCTACAATAAAGTCTGTAAATCTGGTTTCCTTTGCACCAAATTCTCCTCGCTCGGTGCATGTTTCTTTTTCTTTGTTTGGTTCTTCGTTGATAAACGCATCAAACCACCCGTCGGGTATCGGTATGGAAAATATCTGCCCAAGAGTATTCTGCCATCCGGCAAACTTGTGGTTGGCAACCGTATGCGTAAGTTGTTCTGTTAGTTTATACCGATAGAATTTGTTTTGACTACTATCAATTGCTATGATGGCGAACCCAAAAACGATTCCGACAGCCTTTCGGATTTCATCTTCGTTAACGTGCCTATCATGTCGCCTGTACTCATTCTCTTTGCGAAGCCAGATGTTATCTAGCTCTGGCAGAATATCTACTCCTTTTTCTGCTATTACAGACAGGAGTTCGATTGTTTCAATGAAACACTCTTCTTGACACAGTCCAAACTCCTTCAACTCATTTTCTAGTTGAAGGCCAATTGTACACACGGCTTTATAGAGCAAGTTTTCGGCATACTGCTCACTTACTGCTCTTATTTCTGCGTTTTGGAACCTCTGATTCATTTACGTATTTTTTAGTCTGCTCATCTACCATATCAAACCACTCCTCCAGTTCAGTCTTGTTATTGAATGTTAGAGAGTTTATTCTAAATGCATTCAGCATATCAGTGGTCATAGGATAATAAGCCCTTACATAGTCGTTGATGCGATAAGTCTTATATTCCTTTAATGCTATACAGATATCATATCCGTTTTCACTAGCTAGTTGTACCATCTCGGCCATATCTTTGTTTTCCTGAGAAATATACTTGTTCGACTCTTTATCGAATTCCATTGTGAAGAATCCCTTCAAGGCATTGGATATTTCCACTGTCTTAAGCATGCTTTTGAGTCGATTAGACTTGACTTTTATTGCGTTTGTCTTATTGATTTTCTTAGGATTCTGGAATACAAACGTCATTTTGCGAATATAGTCGTCGTGCTCGTAGATACGATTGCGCACAAAATCCCAGATATCCTTAGGGTCCATTCTTGCTTCGATACGCATTTCAAGATCAAATTTATCAGCCAGTTTGCGATTAAAGTTCTCTAGCAGCATATCACGTACATTGTCTGGTTTACCACCCCAGGCCGATGATTTCTCGATAGCCATCAGGCATCGATCAGGGCGGTTATCGATAAGAACGTAACAGAATGGGTTTGACTCGCTCTCTTCTTTTTCATACTTATCAATACCCTTGCTATCCTTTCCACTTCGTTTCCACCATTCTTTCATTTGACTGTTGTTCACTCGCCAATAGAGTATATCACCCTGTTTTGCCATCACATCATTCGGCAACAGAGTTGTTTCGCCTTTCCTATTGGTTTTTGCGAGCTTTTCAATTGTGTTCGCATCAAACAGGCTTGCAAAGCATGATTGAGCTAGCTTAACGTACTTGGTTCCATCAATGTTATCCGATTCAGCTTGTACTGAGCGTTGTGGTGCCTTATGAAAATCGTATTTATAAATTGCGTAGAGTGCTTTTGTTTTGTTCATTATCCTTTATATTTTTAATTTTGGGGTTGCAAAGGTAGTAAGAAAAAACAAGAAAACAGCATAAATGGCAGATAAATTTGAAAATTAGTTGCATATTTACATATTCGTCCCAAACTTTTTTCATTTGGTGCTAAGAAGTTATTAAAAATATCAACCAAGCTATTCAATATAGAAACATGCGGCGAAGATATGGCAGATAAATTGAGCGATTTGTTTGACAGCGAATGAATTGCAAAATAGAAATGTAAAAAAAGTTAAAGTGAAGCGAGGGATACAAGATTCTACAGGTAGCTGCATTATAAAAGCAGAATAACATAAAATTTTGCAATACTAAAAAACTAATGAAAATGATGAAGAAACGTATCTTTCTTGCGATGAGCGCAGTGGTGATGCTGGCCATGGGAGTGTGTGGCTGCAGTAATGATGACGACAAGATAGTGCTGTGGGACGACTCGCAACAGCTGGTCTACGAGGAAAATCCTACAACCATTGATGGCGTTTGGTGTCTGGTGCAATTCAGCAATGGCTGGGGAAGTCTTAAGGATTATAACGCGGGCGAGTTGGCGCTGAAAATAGATGAGGCTACCAAGACGATGAAGGTGGTAAACAAACTGGACGGCATGTTCATTCCTAGTGGCGACTACACCTATCAGCTTACAGGCCATAAGATATCAACTATTAATGATGAGGAGGACGGAGAAGCTATATATTACACTATCGAAATAAACCCAAAGGATAATCCTGATGCGCATTACTTTACGTGCGGTTGCAACTTCTGTGAGGGGTGTCTGCTCTTCGACGATGGTATGGCCTGTGATTCACCAGGATACTTCTTTAAGAAACTGAAAACTGTGTTTGAATGATATTTGCTTTCCGCATGGATTTCGTGCGAATAAATATGCATGAACCAGCGCGGGAGTGTTAATATATCATAAATAAGTAGTTTATGGAGAACAATGTTGCAACGCGCGTGCGTATATTTGCAGCAGAAATCTAATTATTAATCGACAAGGAGAAATTGCTTATGTTTATTAACAACGAACCGAAACAGGAAAGAAGAAAGAATGATCAGCAGCTGGCTGAATCGAAGTCACAAAAACCAATGCCATCTATTTGGTACACCTAATAACATTAGCGCGACACCCGAAAAGTGTCGCGCTATTTGTATCACTTAATCTTTTCAAGTATTTTTGCAAGACCATCGAGGTCGTGGGCACTTACATCGAGATTGAGTACGTTGCCTTCGCGGTCGATGAGTTTGTAGGTGGGGAAGGAGTGTACATTCAGGTAATGCTCGATGGCGCTCTGCTGCTCTTTGGGCAGATTGTAGTGCACCACGTTAGGACCTACTACATTATACTCCTTGATGACGTTCTGCCAAGACTCATCGCTAGAGTCGTTGCAGAGGTAGAGATATACCAGGTCGAAATCCTTCAGTCGCTCGTATTCCTCCTGCGAGTGGGATAGTAACATCTTGCATGGGCCGCACCATGTGCCCCATACATCCAGCAGGATGAACTTGCCCTTGTATGGCTCGCATAACTTGCGCAGCATCTTCTCGCCATCGCTCATGCCTTCTAACTCTGAGCCCTTGTTAAGTTTTGCCAACTTCGACATATCCATCTTCTCGATGGCTACATACTTGTCGTTAAGCGCCTTTACTTGCTCTAGTGCATAAGGCATCTTGATGTTATCCTCAGCATACTTAATGTAGGCTGGTTCGAGTGATTTGTGCATTACATTAATATGGGTATAGAGGTCGCGAGCTATATAAATATCGCGCAGTGCCTGATTGCTACCCACAGAATCGAGCAACGCAAGGTTATCGTGGAGATAGAGCGTTATGTATTCGTTCTGATAAGGCTCGCCAAGACGTGTTATCAGCGCTTCTATTTTCTTTGTGTTCTCGTGTGAATTAAACTTATCGATAAGAGCTTGAATCTTCTCGTTGTCTTTCACCTTCTCGACGGTGTCCTGCAATTGTTTCAACAGGATGGGGTATTGCTGCAGAGCCTGTTTCTCATCGGCGGTAAGCGTGGCCACCCCCTTCTGCTCCAGACTTGTAATAACCCTATTCAGGTCGTCAAGACCATCTTTGGGGTGCATTCTTATTACCTGATCCATATAGTCGCGCATAAACCAGGAAAAGTCGCGATAGAGCGTGTAGGGTTGGGCAGCCTTGGCCCAGATCTCCTTGCCCACATAGTCCATGTACTGCTGTGGCAGCTGCATATTGTTGACATCGAATCGGGCTTGCATCATCGATTCGCCCTGTAGTGTACGATAGAATCCCTCGAGAAAGTCGATGTAACGCTGCGAGATGTTGGGTGTCTGCTTGATGGTTTCATCCAGTATCTTCATGCAGGCAGCGCGAGCGCTGTCGGTACGGTGCTTGAAGTTCATGGCATCCAGTTTGCCTCGCTCGTTTGCTGCAGCACGGACACTGGGCCACTCATAAGGATGTGCTCTCAACTCATTCTGCACACGCACATCGTCGCCCATCCAGAGTGTCTGACCGTTTGCAAAATCGCTAAGGAAGAAATAGGTCTTACCTGGTTCCAGTACGGTGATCTTGCTGATGCGTCCCCAATCCAAGCTTACCTGGGATGTGTTGAGAAGCGGCATCTTGATACAGAATCGTCCCAGTGAGTCCATCTTGGTGTAGGCATTTTCCTCATCAACAGAAAACATGTTGAATACGCCGACTGAGAATTCTTTGCCTTTCTTCCACGCCTGTTCGGGCATATCCTTCAGCCAGCCTACAATGGTTACGCTGTCGCCCTCACGATAGCCATTGTCAACAAATCCCTTGCGAGTGTCTTTGGTAGGATAGTCGGGTAGGGCTTCTTGGGTTATCGGATTGCAGGCAATGGCCTTTTCCTTGCCGATGGTGATGGGGCGGATGCCTTTCTTAAGTTTTCCCACCTTGATGGTCAGTCCGTCGTTAAGGGTCAACTCATAAGTGCCCTTCTGCTCGGTCTGATTCAGGATGTCCCACACCTTATTATTATAGATGACGTGATGCTGGGTGAATCCTATCAGCCAGTCGCCCGTACGCGTGTTGCGCCAATAGGTGTCGGTGATGCCAGTGGGGATGGCATCTGCATCGCGTACACCACTGACGAGCCACATGCCGGGATCGCTTACCGAAATTCTCCATGTAGAGGCGGGCAGGGCGTCGAAAACCAGCGAGAAGTCTACCTTGCCGTCCTGAGGAATCTTGATGAGTTGTCCCAGTTTCACGCCTATTGCACGCTTGGCTTCATAGGTCTTGCCGTCGGCCTGCAGTTGCGACTTCATGGCCAGCGGACCTTCCTGTCCGGCAGCTTGACTTGGCATGTCGAAATGCAGAAATACCTCAGTGCTGTCGGCACTAAGTACTACCTTGGTTACTTTTACAAATGGTACATTGGAATAGCCGGTAACAATGTTATTCCAGATTCGAGTCTGTGCCCACCCAGCAGTTGCCACAATGGCGAGCACCATAGTTGATATAAGTTTCTTCATTAAGTAATTAATTGATTGGTTTATTATTGATTGCTTATAATTATAATACTATTATTTGAATAGCTCAGAGTGGGAGCCAAGTCTTACAAGTTCAATGGTGTCGGTCTCTTCGTCAATCCATATCAGAAGGAAGTCGCCTTCTATGTGACATTCCATGCAGCCCTTATATTCGCCGAGTAGCATCCGAATCTAAATCCTTAAAGAGTTCATCAACACTATCATAAACCTTATTGGGGTTCTTACCTGACTTAGCCTCCTTGATAGCGGCTTTAGTCACCTCATTAGGTTCATCAAATCTAATCGTCGTTGTTGCCATATTTTGTAATTCAATTGTAATACATCTGAGTGCAAAGATAAGACAATAATTTGAATCATCCAAGGATTTTAGATTATTTTAGTGATATAAAACAAAAGAAGAGATAAGTATAACTTATCTCTTCTTATTAGTGGTACACCCGCAGAGGCTCGAACTCTGGACACCCTGATTAAGAGTCAGGTGCTCTACCAACTGAGCTACGGGTGCATCAAAAATTTTGGTGGCTTTTTATTGCCTTTTTCTTGCGAAATGTACACCCGCAGAGGCTCGAACTCTGGACACCCTGATTAAGAGTCAGGTGCTCTACCAACTGAGCTACGGGTGCATCATTTTTCGCTTTAAATCAGCTCTCTTGCTGAATTGCGGGTGCAAAGGTACGACTATTTTTTGAAACCACCAAACTTTTTTGCGATTTTCTTCAAAAAAACATCAATTTCATCTAAAAATCACGTGTATTTATGAATCCTTCGATGTTTTCATACCTTCTTTTCATCATTCGGTTGTATATATTGCGAATCCAAAGATGATGGGTCGCGATGAATGCCAAACCGATAATACATAATATAATATATGTATAGGTGAGACCGATGAGCAGGTAGCCCAGACCGGTGATGAGTACCGGACCGAAGAATGCAAAGAGCTCGATGAAGAGTTGCATGCCGTTTTCGAAGTTGCCCTTAGCCGTTACCTTAAGCTGCAAGGGGATGGTCTGCTTGTTGTATACAGCCAACTGGAATATCACAAAGTGAAGGAATCCGGCTGTGAGCAGCATGTAGGCAAATAGCATAAGTATGGTGTACTTGCCGGCAAACACAGCAGGCAGCATGATGACAAACGGAATGATGAGTATAGAACTGTAGAAATAGAACTTGGCCTGGAGCAGCGCGATAAGGTTTTCGCGGTGCATCATCAGCAGTTCGATATAATTGCCCTCCTGACCCATAATCTTGATAAGAGCGGTGGCGCCATAGATGGCGAAACAGTACAGGCACCAGAAGTTCTGCATCAACTCGTTGTCGTAGATAGGGGTATAGGCCACAATGAGCGAGAACATCACCACAGCCACCATGCTGAAGATGCAACGGGTGCGCATGGTCTTGTTGCGGATATTTGACTTGAGCTCGATCTTGAGGTATTCGCCTACCAGACCGAATCGCTCGAAGAATGCGAACTGCGACACGTGCTTAAGCTCCTTCTCGGTTTTCTTGGAAATCTCTTCGTAGACATACTTGAACTGGAAGTAGCGGTTGACGAAGAACAGACCGCAGATGATGGCTAGCACTATCGGCAGGAAGTACCACGACATGCCAAAGGCTACGTAAGCATCGAATGCCTTGTCGAGGGCTTCGGCCTTGTGGTTTAGGTTGAATAACACAGGGCTGAAGGGTAGGGCGTAGAAGGCCAGACCTGGGATGAGCCACAGCACGGTGCGATTGATGAGTGTGCGGAAGAAAAGGTAGATCTGGCTGTTGAGAATCATGAGCACCAGACATGCAATAACCTCGTAGAGCACTATGCCGAAACTCTCGCCAGCAAACAGCAGTATGATGCCGTAAGGCACAAACATACAGAGCCACAGGAAATTATAGCCGCTTACATGTTCGCCCACAAGGAAACATTCAATGGCGCTATAGCGCGATATCGGCTGCAGTATGTAGGGCTTAACCATCATGCCAGGAGTGGTCTGCACGATGAATCGCAGCAGAAAGTCGATGGCCATATAAATGGTAGCGGCGCCAATCATCTTGCCGGCTGTGCCATCGGCACCAAGACCGATAAGGCATCCGTACATAACCAGGTAGAACCCAAACATGATGGCTCCGAAATAGATTAATCCCTTAGCCCACTTGTTTTGTTCGAACGCTGGGCTGCGCTTATAGCTAAGGTTAGTGTTCTTACGAAGAAGACGGTACAGTTGAAATTTGTTCATTGCTTATTTAGTTTTTTATCTTAAATCTATTACTTCTGCTTTGGGGAAATCTTTGGCGTTGAAGCGGAACTGACTGTCGGGGATGCTCTCCTTCTTGATGCTGTTGATGTCGAAGGTGGTCCACTTCTTACCCTGCAGCATCTTTACCTGCTTGGGCTGATAGTTCTTCTTGTTTACCGAAATGAACAGTTCCTTGATTTTACGGTCGACGCTGCTGGCCATCAGATGGATGACGTAATCGTTGCCTGCAGTGTTCATCGTATAGGTGTAGCCGCGTTTGTAGAGATGGATGAAGTTGTAAGGATTGATGGCCTGAAGCTGTGCCTCGGTGGGATTGCTTACGTTTACCTCATCGTTGTTCTTAAGATATGTCCACTGTGTTTTGCCGTCGAACCACACTTTGGCCTGTGGGGTGGTGGCATAGAATTTCTTGCCCTTGATGGCTATAGTGCCGCTGGTGCTACCATTGGCTGTGGTCATCTTGAAGTTTGCTTTTACTCCGCTCTGGGCGGTGATGGTGGCGGCTGCCTTGTCGAGCACCGCTTTGGCCGACTGAGCGAATGAGCCCATGCTCATAAGCGCTGCGACCATGATAATACCTATTCTTTTCATTATCGTAAATTGCTTAAAAGATTATTCAGACTATTCTCATCCTGTATGAGTACCTCGCGGGGCTTAGAACCCATGGCGGCGCCTACCACGCCGGCTTTCTCGAGCTGGTCCATCAGTCGGCCTGCACGGTTGTAGCCGATGGCAAACTTACGCTGGATGAGCGATGTAGAACCACTTTGGTTCATCACGATAAGGCGGGCAGCATCGTCGAACAGCGGGTCGAGATGGGCCATATCCACATCTCTATCGCCACCGTCGCCCATCTCTGCCTCAGGCATATCGGGCTCGGGTAGTTCGAATGGTGCGCCATAGCTCTGCTGGTCGCTGATGTACTCGTTGATGCGCTCTACCTCAGGAGTATCTACGAATGCGCACTGCACACGCTCAGGCTCAGAACCGCCCACGAGTGCCAGCATATCACCACGACCGATAAGCTGCTGAGCACCTGTACGGTCGAGGATGGTCTTAGAGTCGATACCGGCCGAAACCTTGAATGCGATACGGCTTGGGAAGTTGGCCTTGATGGTACCAGTGATGATATTGGTAGTTGGACGCTGTGTGGCTATAATCATGTGGATACCCACGGCGCGGGCCAACTGGGCAATACGTGCGATAGGCAGCTCGACCTCCTTGCCGGCAGTCATAATCAGGTCGCCAAACTCATCGATTACCACCACGATGTAAGGCAGGAATCGGTGACCGTTGTTAGGATTAAGCTGGCGGGCTATGAACTTCTGGTTGTACTCCTTGATGTTGTGTGCACGAGCCGACTTAAGCAGGTCGTAACGTGTGTCCATCTCCTTACACAGCGAGTTGAGCGTTCGTACTACCTTGGTTACATCGGTGATAATTGGATCGGCCTCCTCATCGGGCACCTTAGCTAGGAAGTGATTGCAGATAGGCTCGTAGAAGCTGAACTCCACCTTTTTAGGGTCTACCAGCACAATCTTGAGCTCGGCCGGATGCTTCTTATATAGCAATGAGGTGATGATGGCGTTAAGTCCTACAGACTTACCCTGACCTGTGGCACCAGCCACAAGCAGGTGTGGAGCCTTGGCCAGATCAAACATAAATACTTCGTTGGTGATGGTCTTACCGATGGCGCAAGGCAGCTCCATCTTCGACTCCTGAAACTTCTTGGAGTTAAGTATCGACTCCATCGAAACGGTTGAAGGCTTAGCGTTAGGTACCTCGATACCAACAGTACCCTTACCAGGCATTGGGGCTATGATACGTATGCCGAGAGCCGACAGGCTGAGTGCGATATCATCCTCAAGATTCTTGATCTTCTGGATTCGGACGCCCTGTGCCAGTGTGATTTCGTAGAGAGTGATGGTAGGACCAACGGTGGCCTTGATGCTGCTGATCTCTACACCGAAGGTGCGCAGCACGTCGACAATACGGTTCTTGTTGGCTGTCTGCTCGGCCATATCGATATATGGCTTACCGTCGTTATCGTACTTTTTCAGAAGGTCGAGCGTGGGGTAGTGGTAGTTCTCCAGATCGCGCTTGGGGTCGTATGGCTCCATATTCTCCACATCTTCCACAAGTGTCTTTTTGTCGGCAGTCTCGGTGTCGCCCTTGGCCACCTCGATGTTCATCTCAATATCGCCTTCGGCAGACTTCTCTGCATTCTCAGGCTTTACCTCGGGCTCCTTCTTCTTGCGGAGACTGCTCAGGAATCCAGGCTTGATGTTGCTATCTTCGTTCTGATATCCTTCGTCGATTACTACTGCATCGCCGTTTTCCTTGAACTCAACGGTCTGAGTGGCAGGATCGTCGAACACCAGTGGTTCTTCCTCCTCAGGCTCCTCGTTCTCGGGCTCAGTTTCACCAGGTCTGTTTACGGTGAACTTTACCTTATTATAATAGATGGCGGGATTGAGCATCTTTCGGATGAAGATGACGGTAGCTGCACTGAAGTAGGTAAGGAATGCCACAGCGATGATTATCAACAGGGCCGTGAGACCTGGTGCTCCCACCAGATTGCCTATGCTGCGACTAATATACATGCCGTGATCGCCGCCAGGACTGTAACTCTGATTGGCAAACAGCGGCTGCAGGAATGTGGCCAGCGCTACCGATGCCCATACCAGTAGCAAAGCTACAGACAGAGTCCATTTGAGCAGATTTACACGATAGGCCTTCATAAGATGTATGCCCACTACAAATAGCAGCAGCGGCAACAGAAATGCCGGCAATCCGAAGCAACGCTTGATAAAAAACCATGCTGCATAAGCGCCAAGACTACCACAAGTGTTGGCAAACTCATGATGCTCGTTGAGCACCTCGCCGTCGCGCGGCTCTTCTATCAGAGTCTGATCGGCTGCACCAGTACTGAAGTAAGACACAAATGCAAAGCACAGATAAATCGAGATACCGAAAAATATGGCTCCCAAGATGAAACTCAGGCGCTCTCTGTTTTCGTTGTTTGAAGTCTTTTTCTTAACCTTCTTCATACAGTTTATGATATTTTCGTGCAAAAGTAGCTGAAAAAACTCAGATTTCATCATAAATCGGGATTTTTTTTATAATTTTGCACGCAGAAATGAAAAAGTTGATACAAAATAAGGTAGATAAGAAGACGATTGCCACCTTTCCGACGGTAAATTTTCCCGGACGCATAGTTGTGGTTTTGTCGGCAACCGAGGCTGAGAGGGCTGTGGATTATTTGCTCTCACAACCTGTGTTGGGCTTCGACACCGAAACGCGTCCAAGCTTCAAGAAGGGTGTGCACCATAAGTGTTCGTTGCTGCAGGTTAGTACGGCCAACTGCTGTTTCCTGTTCCGACTGAACTATATCGGAATGTGTCCTGCCATTAAGCGTCTGCTCGAGGATAATACCGTGACTAAGGTGGGACTGGCTTGGAAAAATGATGCACTGGGTCTTCAACGATTGGGCGAATTCAAGATGGGCGAGTTTGTTGACCTGCAGGATATGGCCCAGCAGCTGGGTATCGAGGACCAGAGTTTGATGAAACTATATGCCAATGTGTTTGGCGAGCGGATAAGCAAGCGCCAGCAGCTTACCAACTGGGAGCGCGATGTGCTGGAGGAGCCGCAGAAACGCTATGCCGCTATCGACGCATGGGCTTGTGTGCGACTGTATGAAGAATTTAAAAGAATGATAGAAACCAATGATTATCAATTGGTTATAGTTCCTGAAGAAACAACCAGTAAAATATGAAGAAACTATATCTTAAGCGTGGTAAGGAGGAGAGCTTGCTCCGTTTTCACCCCTGGGTATTCTCGGGTGCAATACAGCAGGCTGATGAGGATTTGAAGGATGGCGACCTGGTGCGTGTGTATACAAATCAGGGCGATTTCATCGCTGTAGGACACTTTCAGAAGGGATCTATCGCGGTACGAGTTCTGTCGTTTCGCGATGTTGAGATAGATGCAGAGTTCTGGGCTTCGCGCCTGGCTTCGGCTCTGGAAGTCCGCCAATCCATAGGTATTGCCGATAATCCGCAGAATAATACCTATCGACTGGTTCATGGTGAAGGCGACAACCTGCCAGGACTCATCATCGATGTATACGATCGTACAGCCGTGATGCAGGCTCACAGCATAGGTATGCACCTGTGCCGAAAGGAAATAGCCGAGCAGTTGGTAAAGGTGATGGGTAGTCGTATAGATAATGTATACTACAAGAGCGAGACCACTCTGCCGTTTATGGACGATATGGAAAATGGTTTTGTGTATGGTGGTAGCGAGGATAATATGGCAGTAGAGAACGGTCTGAAGTTCTATGTAGACTGGTTGCGCGGACAGAAGACGGGCTTCTTTGTTGACCAGCGCGACAACCGGCAGCTACTTGAGCGCTATTCGGCAGGTAAGAGCGTGCTGAATATGTTCTGCTATACCGGAGGATTCTCGGTTTATGCTATGCGTGGTGGCGCTAAACAGGTACACTCTGTTGACAGCAGTGCTAAGGCCATCGAACTGACCAACCGCAATGTGGCCCTGAACTTTGAGGGCGACATGCGTCACGAGGCTTTCTGCGAGGATGCGTTCAAGTATCTGGAGCAGGCAGGCAATAACTACGATCTGATAATTCTCGACCCGCCTGCATTTGCTAAGCATCGTGGTGCTCTGCACAATGCGCTGAAGGGTTATACACGCCTGAACAACAAGGCTTTCCAGAAGATTAAGCCGGGCGGAATATTGTTTACGTTCAGTTGTTCGCAGGTCGTAACCAAGGACAACTTCCGCAATGCTGTATTTACAGCTGCTGCTCAGGCTGGTCGTAAGGTTCGCATCCTGCACCAGTTGCACCAGCCAGCCGATCATCCTATTAATATCTATCACCCAGAGGGCGAGTATCTTAAGGGACTGGTACTGTATGTTGAATAGGATTCAGAAGTTTATCGACAGCCATCAGTTGCTGGACCGCTCGGAGCTGCATCTTGTGGGACTGAGCGGAGGCGCTGATTCTGTGGCTTTACTTCTGATATTGCGCGAACTGGGTTATCGTGTAGAGGCGGCACATTGTAATTTTCGTTTACGCGGCGAGGAGTCGGATAGGGATGAGGATTTCGTAAAAGAGCTGTGCGCTAAACTGAAAGCGCCGCTGCACTTAATCCACTTTGATACAAAGAGTTATGCCGAGCAGCATCAAGTAAGTATTGAAATGGCTGCCCGCGATTTGCGCTATGGATATTTTCGTGAATTATGTAAAGATATCAGCGCTGCTGATGTGTGCATAGCTCATCATCGTGATGATGCTGTAGAGACGCTGCTGATGAATCTGCTGCGTGGTGCCGGAATACACGGTCTGACAGGAATACGCCCCAAGAACGACTTTGTACGTCGCCCACTTCTGTGTATTACCCGACAGGAAATCGTAGATTATCTCGATTCCATCGGACAGCCTTACGTTACTGATTCTACAAACCTTGAGGCAGACGTGCTACGTAATAAGGTACGCCTGCGCGTATTGCCGCTACTCGAAGAAATCGCCCCTGGCGCTGCGGCCAATATCGATAAAACCGCAAATTATCTTCGCGAGGCCGAGAAGGTTTTTCAGACTGAGATGCGACGTGAGCAAGGTGCTTATTTAAATGCTGATGGAAATACGGTAGAAATAGAGCTTCTGCAGCAGTTGCCCTCGCCGTCGTCATTCCTGCACGAGTGGCTTATGCCGCTGGGATTTAACTCTACTCAGACCGAACAGATGCTTGGTTGCCTAAGTGATACTGGATGCGAGTTTAGTTCGGCTACACATAATCTGGTGGTAGACCGCAAACAGCTGGTGGTAGAGCCAATCGCCCAACCGATGAAATCTGTCAAGATGCCCGAATGCGGCACTTATCGCTACGATGAATCCACAGCATATAAGCTGGAAATAGCGGATGATATCGAGATTTCTAAATCGGCCGATGTGGCTACACTAGATGCCGACAAGGTAAAATTCCCGTTAACCTTGCGACCCGTAGGTACAGGCGAAAGATTTGTGCCGTTTGGTATGAAGGGTAGCAAACTTGTTAGCGACTATCTTACCGACCTGAAGTTTTCTATATTAGAAAAGCGTCGTCAGTTAGTGATGGTAGATGCTTCAGGAGCGGTAATCTGGCTTGTGGGCCGCAGAACTGACAATCGTTTCAGAATCGACAACGATACTAAACGTACTTTACGTATTACAATCAAGTAGATATTTTAGGGTTGATATAAAAAGAAATAGAGGCGAGCATTCACTGCTAGCCTCTATCGCTTAAAAAACTAAATTAATCAACCATAAACCTTAACCATTAAAATCGAGTGCAAAGGTACGAATAAATCTTTAGAAACACGAATTTAAGGTGTATTGTTAACAATATTTATAATAAATATTTGATGTATATTAATACCTTAACACAATGCAGGCCCAATCTTGGTCACTATCCTGGAAAACTAGCGAAAGTCCAAGAGTTTTTGCCTTGTCGACGAGTATTTGTACGTCGTTGGTGTAGAATCCGCTAAGTATCAGTGTTGAACCATTATGCATCTTGCTTATAAAGCGTGGCATGTCGGCCAGAAGTATATTACGGTTGATATTTGCCAAAACCAGATTGAATGTGCCGTCTACATTATTCAGTACGCTTGAATCCCCCAACAGTGATGTGAATCTATCGTCGACACGATTGATTACAGCATTGTGGCGGGCATTGTCGGCACTCCATTCGTCGATGTCGTAACCCACAGCCTGAGTAGCGCCGAACTTCAGTGCTACAATCGATAGGATGCCTGTTCCTGTGCCGCAATCTAGCACGCGTGCTCCCTGCGATCGATCGATAAGCTGTTTGCATATCATGCGTGTAGTCTCGTGAGTACCAGTACCGAAGGCCAACTTTGCATCGATTTCTATCGAAACCTGGCTGTCGGTCTCAGGTAGATGGCGCCCATCGTGAATGACCAACTGGTCGGAGATGACTATCGGCTCGAAACCTTCCTGTTCCCATTGCTCGTTCCAGTCGCGATCCTCAGCTTCGCGTACATTATATATAATAGATGTGCCCTCGAAGGGGAAATCCTCTATGCATTCGCGCAGAGCATCTACGCTGAACAGACTCTGCTGGACATACCCCTTGAGTCCTGTCTCGGTCTCCTCGAAAGTCTCGAAACCCGCCTCGCCAGCAAGCGAAGCCAACAAGTCGGCAGCATCGGCCGAAAGTGGTGAAATGGTGAATTCTACCTCGTAATATTTCATATATTTCGTTAATTTTTGAGGCAAAATTACAAAAATTAGGGAAAATCCTACCATAAGTTAGGGTTTTTCCCTACTTTTGCACAAAAATTCGTTGTATTTTTGCAACGTGAAACTATAAAACGTAGAAGAAAATGAAAAAACTGTTATTAATTTCAATGCTGATCGGAGCCATGCCACTGGCAATGATGGCTCAGGATGATGACCTCTACTTCGTTCCTAAGAAGAAAAAGGCACAGGTAGAGCAGGTGAAGGAAATCGCCCCCGTGGTGGCTCCACAGCCTAAAGCCAAGAGCAGCTACGAGGTGATAGACGGTGATACTACCAAACTAGACGTAATCGAATTTACCGAAGGCAAGGGTATTTATCCCGACTCATTAGAGACTGAGGATTATGCACTTACTAAGCAGATGATGCGATTCGAAGACTACGACGTTAGTGATAACGACGCCTTCTGGGCAGGATACCGCGCTGGTGCCAGCACCTGGTCGTGGCATTCACCTTGGTACTACAGTCGTTATGGCTTCGGATGGTATGATCCTTGGTGGTATGGTTCTTGGTACGGATATGGCAGCCTGTATGCCTGGTATGATCCCTGGTATTACGGTTGGTACGATCCATACTGGAGTTCATGGGGATGGAACTATTACGGATATCCCGGCTACTACAGCTCGTGGTATCATCCATATCGCTACTACGATGGATATGCTCACTACTACTATGGTGGCGGAAGTGGCCGCAGTCACTACTACGGACATACTGGTAACGCTGGAACTATCCACACGAATGGTAGTACAGGTTATCGCCCATCATATCGCAACACTGTTACTAACAACAGTTCGCGTATGGGTAGCTTGAGAGAGCGTGCCAGCAGCATGAGTGGCGGCGATCGAAGATTTACTAGTGGTAATAACGTACGCTCTAGCAGTGGTAACTTCAGTGGATATCGCGGTGGATCTAACAGCACGTCGAGCAACAGCGGCAGAGTGGTTAACACTTCTAGCAGCAGTCGTTCTAGCAGCAGCTACAGCAACAGCTCAAGCAGTCGTTCATCAAGCTCTAGCTCAAGCTCAAGCAGCTGGGGTGGCAGTCGCAGTAGCGGTGGAGGCGGAGGCTTCAGCAGCGGCGGTACCAGAAGTAGTGGCGGCGGAGGCGGCGGTGGAAGTCGCATGGGCGGACGCCGTTAAGATTTAGCATTAAAGATTAATTATTAAACATTATAGCCATTATGAAGAAGATATTTATGGCAGCAATTGCTATGGGCATGATAATGCCAGCTGCTGCACAGGATACATACGAGAGCGCCCGCTTGCTGGGTAGTGACCTTAACGGTACAGCCCGCTACGTGGGTATGGGTGGAGCGATGGAGGCACTGGGTGCTGATATATCTACCATGAGTACTAACCCTGCTGGTATCGGACTTTTCCGTCACTCTACAGCTGGTCTTAGCTTCGGCTTCCAGTCGCAGGCTGATGCCAAAGAGTTCGACGGACTGGGCAAGACTAATATGAGTTTTGATCAGGCAGGTTTCGTATATTCGGCCAAGGTTAGTCCGATATCTTACATTAATGTAGGTTTCAACTACCACAAGAGTCACAACTTCGACCAGATTCTGTCGGCAGTCAACTCGTTGCGCAACTCTTCGCAGAATGGACTGACTTATGCCAAAGGACTGCTGGGCGATGCCCGTCACGGTGGATATACACTCGACTTCAACAAGCAGGGCGATGTGATAGGTTGGGATGGTGATGCCGATTATCGTGCATACACATACAACCAGGCCGACTACATGAATGCCAACGCTTTGATGTACTCTCCAAAGGATGATCAATTCTTTTATTACGATGCATGTGCATATACCTTCGATCGTGCACATAGAGGTTGGGTAGCCGACTACGACTTCAACCTGAGTGGTAACTACAACGACCGTTTCTATTGGGGATTCACCGTTGGCATCAAGGATGTGCATTATAAGGGATATTCTGAATATGCAGAGTCTTTGGTGGTTCACGATCCAAATGGTAAAGAGTATACAGGTGGTTCGGTTGCCTATGGCGATGAGCGCAAGATTACCGGAACTGGTGTAGATATCAAGGCTGGTTTCATCGTTCGCCCGATGGAGGAATCACCATTCCGCGTAGGTGCCTATGTGCATACTCCAACCTGGTATGAACTTACAACTACCAATTCGTCGGTAATCGTTAATAATGCTTATGATGGTTATCAGAATCAGGTGCAGCTCATCGAAAAGAAGGACTGCCTGATTGGAGCATGGGACGAAGGTCAGAGTCAGGAGAGTTACGATTTTGCATATCACACACCTTGGCGTTTCGGTCTGAGCATGGGTACTACTGTTGGTACAAATCTGGCCCTCGGTGCTACTTATGAGTATAGCGACTATGGCGCGAGTCAGAATCGCATCATCGACGGCTACGACTACTATGACAATGCAAAGACATCAAAGGATGCAAATATGAAGTATAACACAGAGCAGAGCCTCAAGGGTGTTTCTACATTCAAGGTTGGTGCCGAGTTCAAGCCTGTACCCGAGGTTGCTATCCGATTGGGTTATAACTATCTTACCAGCGGATATAAGGATAACGGTGTACGCGATATGACAGTTGACAGCCCAGGCGCTATGTATGCTTCGACTACCGACTATGTGAACTGGAAGGACACTCAGCGTCTGACATGCGGTGTAGGTTTCAAGGTTGGCAAGATGAATATCGACCTAGCATATCAGTTTAGCAAGACCGATGGTGATTTCCACCCATTCCAATCGTACGATGCAAATCAGAACACAGGTGTTACCAAGGTTAGCAATAAGCGCAATCAGGCACTGCTTACACTCGGTTATACATTCTAAAACTGAAATGTGATTGAATAAAAATACGGCTTATGCAAATTAAGCCGTATTTTTTTGGCTGTTTGCGTAATTTATTGTACCTTTGCCCGTGATATTGAAACTGTAAATAGTAAAAAACGTAAAATAGTCACATTTAAAATGAAAAAGCTTTTATTGGGAGACGAGGCTATTGCTCAGGGCGCTATCGATGCTGGTCTGAGTGGTGTGTATGCCTATCCCGGCACTCCATCTACGGAGATTACTGAGTATATCCAGGAGTCGCCTATTGCCAAAGAGCGTAACATCCACCGCCGTTGGAGCACAAACGAGAAGACGGCTATGGAGGCCGCACTCGGTATGTCGTATATGGGCAAGAGGGCACTGGTGTGTATGAAACATGTAGGATTGAACGTATGCGCCGATCCGTTTGTAAACTCGGCTATGACGGGTACCAACGGTGGAGTAGTGGTTCTGGTGGCCGACGACCCATCTATGCACTCATCGCAGGACGAGCAAGACTCTCGTTTCTACGCCAAGTTTGCCATGATTCCTACACTCGAGCCCAGCTCGCAGCAGGAGGCGTACGACATGATGCAGGAGGCATTCGACCTGTCGGAGCAGTTGCATCTGCCCATCCTGATGCGAGTTACTACCCGTATGGCTCATAGCCGTGCAGTTGTAGAGGTTAAGGACGAAGCCCGCCCACAGAATGAGCTTAACTACGATGCTCAGGCCAGCAACTGGGTGTTGCTGCCAGCATTCGCCCGCAAGCGCAATGTGGTAGTAACCGGTCAGCAGCCATTGCTCGAGCAGATGGCCGTAGACTCTAAATACAATAAGTATATCGACGGTGCCGATCACAAACTTGGTATCATCGCTAGCGGTATTGCATATAACTACCTGATGGAGTGCTATCCTGATGGATGCCCATTCCCAGTGCTGAAGATTTCGCAGTATCCTATACCAAAGAAGCTGATCCGCCGTATGACCGACGATTGCGAGCAGGTTCTGATAGCTGAGGAAGGTCAGCCGTTCATCGAGGATCAGGTTCGTGGCGTGATGCCTGGAAATGCTGTCATCAAGGGGCGCCTGACAGGTGAACTGCCTCGTACAGGCGAGCTTAATCCTGACTTCCTGAAGAAGGCACTCGGCATAGAGAGCAGCGAGAGCTATGCTCCATGCGAGGATGTTACACCACGTCCACCCGCACTGTGTCAGGGTTGCGGACACCGCGATGTATATACCGCACTTAACGAGGTGCTCAAGGAGTTTCCTAATGCCCGAGTATTCGGCGATATCGGTTGCTACACACTCGGATTCCTGCCTCCATACAAGGCTATCCACTCTTGTGTAGATATGGGTGCATCAATCACTATGGCCAAGGGTGCCAGCGACGCTGGTCAGTGGCCTGCTGTTGCCATCATCGGCGACTCAACCTTTACCCACAGCGGTATGACCGGTCTGCTCGATGCTATTAACGAGAATGCCGACATCACCGTTATCATCAGCGACAATCTTACCACAGCAATGACTGGTGGTCAGGATTCGGCTGGTACCAATAAGTTCGAGGCTATCTGTAAGGGCTTGGGCCTCTCGGAGGATCACCTCAAGGTGGTTAATCCTATCCCCAAGAATATGCCCGAGATTACTAAGGCCATCCGCGATGAGATCAATTATCACGGTGTGAGTGTTATCATTCCTCGTCGTGAGTGTATGCAGACGCTGCAGCGTCATCTCAAGCAGAAAAAAGCAGCTGAGAAAAAGTAAAAATGTAATAAATAAAAAAATGTAAGAATTAAGATGAAAACTGATATAATTCTTTGTGGAGTAGGAGGTCAGGGTATCCTCTCGATAGCCACCATCATAGGCGAGGCAGCCATGAAGGAGAACCTCTATATCAAGCAGGCCGAGGTACACGGAATGAGTCAGCGCGGTGGCGACGTACAGTCGAATCTGCGCATCTCTAGCAACCCTATCAGCAGCGATCTTATCCCTCTGGGTGGTGCCGATGTTATCATATCGATGGAGCCTATGGAGGCCCTTCGCTATCTGCCATTCCTGGCTAAGGATGGATGGATTATTACATCAAGTGCTCCTTTTGTCAACATTCCTAACTATCCTGATATTGAGACTATTAAGAAGGATCTGGAAGGCGTGAAAAATGTGATTATTCTCGACATCGAGCAGGCTGCCAAGGATAATGGTGTGCCCCGTTCGGCCAACGTTATTCTGCTGGGTGCTGCACAGAAGGCTCTCGACATCGAGTATGATAAACTTGAGGATGCCATCCGTCGAGTATTCGGCCGCAAGGGCGAAGCTATCGTAGAGGCAAACATCAAGGCATTAGCAATCGGTAAAGCTGCACAGAAGTAATGGAGACACCTATTAAAAGAGAAATAGTAGACTCGCTGGTAGCCGAACTCGGAATCGAGGATTTTGCCAAGGCTACCATCCGCGAGGTTAAGCAGGTGGCCGCTAAGTCGGAGAAACAGAGTGGGGTAGAATTCATCAAAATGGAGATGGGTATACCCGGTCTGCCTGCTGCTCAGGTTGGTGTTGATGCTCAGATTAAAGCTCTTCAGGACGGTATAGCCCACAGCTATCCCGATATTCAGGGTGCTCCTGTGCTCAAAGAGGCTGCGTCGCAGTTTGTCAAGGCGTTTATAGGTGTAGATATCAAGCCTGAGGGTTGCGTTCCCGTTACTGGTTCTATGCAGGGCACATTCGCCTCGTTCCTTACCTGTTCGCAGTGTGATAAGCAGAAGGATACCGTGCTGTTTATCGATCCCGGATTCCCCGTGCAGAAGATGCAGCTACAGGTGATGGGAGTTAAGTACGAGACATTCGACGTATACAACTATCGTGGCGATAAGCTTCGCGGCAAACTCGAGAGTTACATGAGTAATGGCAATATTTGCGCTATCGTCTACTCTAACCCTAACAATCCTTCGTGGATTTGTCTTCGCGAGGAGGAACTGCAGATTATCGGCGAACTGGCCACCAAGTACGATGCTATCGTGATGGAAGATCTGGCATATTTTGCAATGGACTTCCGCAAGGATCTGTCTAAGCCCTTCGTGGCACCATATCAGGCCACAGTAGCCCGCTATACCGACAACTATATGCTGCTCATCAGCGGTTCTAAGGCATTCAGCTATGCTGGCGAACGTATCGGTGTGGTTTGCATCAGCGATAAGCTGTTCCATCGCCACTTCCCCGATCTGGCTACCCGTTATCAGGGATTGCCATTCGGTCCGGTATTCTCTACCCGTATGCTCTATGCTCTGAGTTCTGGTACCAGTCATAGTGCCCAATACGCTATGGCTGCTATGCTTAAGGCTGCCTACGAAGGTAAGTACGACTTCCGCAAGGAGATTAGCGTTTACGGTCAGCGTGCCAAGAAGTTGAAGGAGATTTTCTGCCGCCACAATTTCTATGTGGTTTACGACAAGGACCTCGACGAACCAATTGCCGACGGATTCTACTTCACCATTGGCTATCCCGGCATGACATCGGGCCAGCTAGCTAAGGAACTGATGTACTACGGCGTATCAGCCATCTGTCTGATAACCTGTGGTTCAGAGCAGGAAGGACTGCGTGTCTGCACATCGTTTATCGAGGATCATCAGTACGATATGCTCGAGGAACGAATGAAGATATTCGAGATTAATAATCCCCGCTAACAATAAAAAGCCCTCGCAAATCTGCGAGGGTTTTTCTTTTTATTCTATCGGAGCCATATCTACGGTCTCAAACTTGAAATCACTTTCAAAGATGTTGCGAACGTCGTATGGTTTCTTGCTCTTAACCAGATACTTGTTCTTCATCTTGATATATTTCTTCTCCACCTTCTTGCGGTCAACGTTTGCTATCACTACGCAAGTGCGGTTGGGCATATTGCGCTTCTCAGCAAAAAACTCGCGGAGCTGGTTGCTATACTGGTTGCGACCTGCCAGAAACTGCTTTTTCTTTGTAACCCAAGCGTTGTCAACCTGCTGGATGTTGGTGAAATATACTGTAGAATCGTTGAACGAAGCTACAAATCCGAACATATATGCCTGTGGAACCTTAACATCTTGAGCCTGCACCTTCATTGTGCCGGCAGCCATCAGTGCGATGGCAATCATCAGGGGTTTAATTAATCTCATTTATCCTAAATATGTCTTTAAAAATTTATTCGTTTTGCTATTCCGTAATTTTCTAATTGCCTTTTCCTTTATTTGGCGAACTCGCTCGCGGGTAAGTCCGAATTTTGAACCTATTTCCTCGAGTGTCAGCTCGGGCTGGTTTATACCGTACGATGCTTCAACTACATTGCGCTCTCGCTCGTTCAGTGCGTTCAGCGCTGTCTGTATCTCCGATTTCAGACTCTCATCCACCAACTCCTTATCAGCCATTGGCGATTCGGCGTTTGTCATCACATCCAGCAGACTGTTGTCTTCTCCCTCTACGAATGGGGCATCTACCGATATATGGTGGCCGTTGATGTTCATTGCCTCATCTATCTTTTCCTGGGGCAGATCCACCTTCTCGGCTATCTCGTCGACCGATGGACGGCGCTCGTTCAGCTGTTCAAATCTGTTTATCTCGCGGTTTATCTTGTTTACCGATCCCACTTGGTTCAGTGGCAGTCGTACTATACGGCTTTGTTCGGATATTGCCTGCAGAATGCTCTGGCGAATCCACCATACGGCGTACGATATAAACTTGAATCCACGAGTCTCGTCGAAACGTTCAGCAGCCTTAAGCAGTCCCAGGTTTCCCTCGTTTATCAGATCGGGCAGCGATAGTCCCTGATTCTGATACTGCTTGGCTACAGATACCACGAAGCGAAGGTTAGCCTTCGTCAACCGCTCAAGCGCTTTTTGGTCTCCCTTTTTTATGCGCTGGGCCAGTTCAACTTCCTCCTCAGCCGAGATCATTGTTTCTTTGCTGATTTCCTGCAGATACTTCTCAAGAGCAGCACTTTCTCGGTTGGTTATAGATTTGGTGATTTTTAGTTGTCTCATCGTGGTAAATATTATTAGTCCGCGCAAAAGTAAGGCTTTTTCCTGAAACAACCAAAAAAAAGCCACGAATTTTGATGTTCGTGGCCTTTTTTTTATTGAAATTGCTTATTCGTTCTGCAGATATACCACAAATCCGCCCTTTTTGCCGGTTGGGAATATACCGCGTATTACTAGCATCTGGTCCTTAGAATTGTTAGCTTCCTTCACAGCGTTCTGCAGGTCGTCGAAGCTACGCATTGGCTCATCGTTCACACGCTGGATGATGAATCCCTTAGGTACTCCGGCATCCTTCATCTTGCCACCGTTCACCTTGATTACTTCCAGACCGTAGCTTATCTCCAGCTGCTTCTTCTGTGCATCGGTGATGGGACGGAAATCAGCACCCAGCACGTCGGTGTCTGCATTCTTCACCACCTTGGTGTTGCCCTGTTCGTTCTTCAGTGTCAGTGTGGCCTTGTGGCTCTTCTTGTCGCGTAGATATGTGATGTTAACCTTGTCGCCAGGACGTTTCTTGGCCAGCACACCCTGCAGTTCGCCGAATGATGTAACCATCTTGCCGTCGAGCGATGTGATAACGTCGCCTTCCTTCAGTCCGGCAGCTTCAGCAGCACCGTCTTCTACCACCTTGGCCACATAGATACCCTCCATAGTGCCCAGGTCGATGTCCTTGCCGTTGTCTTTCTGATTGTCTACGTAACTCTTCACGTCGCTACCCTGTATACCTATCATGGCACGCTGTACGTTACCGTACTGCTTCAGATCGTCAACCACCTTATTCATGATAGCTGTTGGGATGGCGAATCCGTAACCTATGTTAGAACCAGTGGGCGATGCCAGCATGGCGTTGATACCTACCAGTTCGCCACGGGTGTTAACCAGTGCACCACCAGAGTTACCCTGGTTGATGGCAGCGTCGGTCTGGATAAAGCTCTCTACGCCGTTGGCGCCCAGTGTGCGGGCCTTAGCCGAGATGATACCGGCTGTAACGGTGTTGTTCAGTCCGAGTGGGTTGCCTACTGCCAATACCCATTCGCCAACCTTTACATCGTCGCTGTTTGCGATAGTGATGGCGGGCAGATTCTTGGCGTCGATCTTGATGAGAGCCAGGTCGGTAGTCTTGTCGGCACCGATCACACGAGCCGAATACTCCTTCGAACCCTCGTTCAAGCTTACAGTCAGTTCGTCGGCACCATCTACCACGTGGTTGTTGGTCACGATATAACCATCAGCCGAGATGATTACGCCCGAACCAGCGGCAGCACGCTTTGGAGTCTGTACCTGACGCTGACGACGATTGCCGTTGCCCTGACCTTGACCGCGACCGAAGAAACCACCGAACGGATCGCTGAAGAAATCCTCGAACGGGTCGCTATATTCTACAGTCTGAACCTTTGAGTTCTGAACCGACTTAATGTAAACTACCGATGGCAGAGCTTTTTCTGCAGCATAGGTAAGGTCAACTGGCTGACCGGCTGGTGCAGCTGTGGTTGATGTAACAATGGGAGCGGGTGCAGTAGCAGCATTGGTCTTACTGATAGCTGTTACCGAAAGAATCAAAGCAACTGCGCATACAGCTGGAGTTGCTACATTTACGATCTTTTTCATATTCTCATTCATTTTTTTAAGTTTTAAATTCCACAATAATGTTTCCTTTCATGTTTTGATGGTGCAAAAATAAGTGCATTATTTGGAATACTGACAATTTGTCGTTAATATTTGTCCCAATTTAACAATTATGCCCCAATGCTTAACGCGCATTTGCGATTAACACTTTAAATCTTAAAATACTGACAAATTTAAGTATTAATTATGTTTTTAGTTGCAAATATGCAATTAAGATAATTATTTTCGGTAGTTTTTAGCAGTTTCTGCTCTTTTTTGCGAAAATATCCTTACCTTTGCACCCAGAAAACGCACTGCTACGGTTTGTCGCTGGCGCTTCTGAAAGGAATGCGCGAGAGGAAAGTCCGGGCAGCACAGGGCGCTCCACTTCCGAAAGTAGAAGCTATTGGTGACAGTAGGTGCCGGCAGAAGAAAACAACCGCCTTTCTTCGGAGGGGTAAGGGTGAGAAGGTGGTGTAAGAGACCACCAGCCAGCGGGTGATCGTTGGGCTGTGCCGACTGGAGGCTGCAAGTTCATGTATACCATCGTCTGAGGGTTGCCCGCCCGAGTAATACGGTGGAGGGTAGAACGCTTGAGCCACGGGGTGACTCGTGGACTAGATAAATGACAAACGCCATGCCTGCATGGTACAGAACCCGGCTTATAGGGGCAGTGCTTTTTTATTGAAATTATGAAATTAAACCAGATATACCGCACTTTAGAGCTCACCATTCGTTTCTTCACTGCAAAACGAGTGATGACTCAGGCGTCGGCTCTCACTTATTCCACATTGCTAGCCATCGTACCCATGCTGGCTGTGATCTTTGCCATAGCCCGTGGCTTTGGTTATAATAAGTATATAGAGATATGGTTCCGCGATGCCTTGTCGTCGCAGCCTCAGGTGGCCGACATCCTGACCGACTTTGTCAACAGCTATCTCATCCATACTCAGAGTGGCATCTTCCTGGGTGTGGGTTTGATATTCATGCTGTATACTGTGCTTATGCTGGTAAATAATGTAGAAGAGACTTTCAATCAGATATGGCAGGTCAACAATTCTCGCCCGATAATGCGATCGATAACCAATTATCTGGCCATGTTCTTTCTGTTCCCAATCATCATCGTGGTTTCGATGGGTCTTTCTATCTTTATGGCTACCATCGCTAAGCATATGGAGGGATTGATCCTGCTGGGTCCGGCCGTCAGCCGACTGCTCGACTTCTCGCCTTATCTGCTGCTTTCGGTGCTATTCATATTGGCTTATGTCTATATGCCTAATACCGAAGTAAAGTTCAAGAGTGCCATCGTTCCTGGTATATTGGCAGGTGTAGCCATGCAGTTACTGCAGCTGTTCTACATCCATTCGCAGATTTGGGTTACGGGCTATAACGCTATCTACGGATCGTTTGCCGCACTGCCTCTGTTCATGCTGTGGCTGCAGATATCGTGGACCATCTGTCTGTTTGGTGCCCAACTTACCTTTACCAATCAGAATATGGACCGTATAGGTATCAATCTCGACGAGATTATCATGCATCCGCGTGTTGACATGACCGATGATGAAACAGGCGAAGCGGCCAGAGAATTATACTCCGACCGCCTCGATTCACTATAAACTACTGTTCTTATTTTTTTATTGCTTCATCAGATAGGCTTTGAAATCAGCAAAGTCTTTTGTCATCGCTACGCTTTGCTTCTTACCGCGCATAAATGCTGCCAGACGCTCTGGTATCTCTACGTCTATACCCAGTATCTCGTCAACCTTCTCCTTGAATTTTGCTGGGTGAGCAGTCTCGCAGAACACGCCTGTCTCGCCATCCTTCAGTCCGTCTTTCAGCGCCTGATATCCGCATGCTCCGTGTGGATCCAGTATGTATCCGCTAGCCTTGTAGCACTCACGCATGGTCTGCTTTATATCCTCGTCGGTGTAGGTAGCACCGCTGATGATAGACGTAATCTTCTCGTGACTCTTGCCGTACAGGTCGTAGATACGGGCAAAGTTTGATGGATCGCCCACATCCATTGCGTTGGCCAGAGTCTGTTTCGATGGCTTTGGCTCATACTTGCCTGTCTGCAGATATTTGTAGAAGATGTCGTTGGCATTGTTGGCGGCTATGAAACGCTTGATGGGCAGTCCCATCTCGTGGCCGAACAGTGCAGCGCAGATATTACCGAAGTTACCGCTAGGCACACACATCACCAGATTGTCGGCTTTGCCTTGCTCCTTCATACGGGCGTAGGCATTGAAATAGTAGAATGCCTGAGGCAGGAATCGGGCCACGTTTATAGAGTTGGCCGATGTCAACTTCATGTGCTCGTTCAGTTCAGCATCCATAAAGGCATTTTTTACCAGAGCCTGACAATCGTCGAACACACCGTCTACCTCGATAGCAGTGATGTTCTTGCCCAGAGTGGTAAACTGGCACTCCTGTATTGGGCTAACCTTACCCTTAGGATACAGCACATATACGTGTATGCCGTCCACTCCCAAGAATCCGTTGGCTACAGCCGAACCGGTATCGCCGCTAGTGGCCACCAGCACGTTTACCTCTTTGTGATTGTTCTCCTGCTTGATAAAGTATTGCAGCAATCGGGCCATAAATCTAGCGCCTACATCCTTAAATGCCAGCGTTGGTCCGTGGAATAGTTCCAGCGTGTAGATGTCATCCTTTACGTTCACCACCGGACAGTCAAACTGCAGTGTGTCATAAACTATATCGTGCAGAGCATCCAGATCTACATCCTCGCCAAAGAAAGCGCTGGCCACGGTGTAGGCTATCTCTTGGAAACTCATCTTCTCGATGTTGTCGAAAAACTCCTTGGGCAGCTTGTTGATACGCTCGGGCATATACAGTCCGCGATCCTCAGCCAGTCCCTTAACTACTGCTTTGTGCAGGTCGGCAATAGGAGCCTTGCCGTTGGTGCTGTAATATTTCATATTAATTGAGATTTTAGAATTTAGAATTAAGAGATGGACATTAGGGCTTGCATAAACTCATTTAGTTTTAATAGTCCGTAACTACCTGATACGCAGCTCACTTCGTCGTATTGCTGTACCTCGTCGGGCTCTATGCCTTTGTGCCAGATCAGGAATGGCACGGGCTGGCCTACGTGTATTCGCATCTCTACCGGAGTAAGGTGGTCGGGCAGTACTGCCAGGCATACAGGCTCGTCCATCTTTAGGATGTGCTCGTAGATGGGCTTGATGAGTCGCTGGTCCAGATACTCGATAGTCTTCAGCTTCAGCTCCAGGTCGCCGTCGTGTCCGGCTTCGTCGCTTGCCTCTACGTGCACAAACACAAAGTCGTCATTCTGCAGCGCCTCGATGGCAGCCTGTGCTTTACCCTCATAGTTGGTGTCGGCCAGTCCTGTGGCGCCTTCCACCTCTACTATCTTCAGTCCGGCGTAGTGGCCTATGCCTCGAATCAGGTCGACGGCCGAAATCACCGTACCCGATTTTATCTCCGGATATTGCTGCTGTAGTGTCTCCATCGAAGGGCGATAGCCACCGCTCCAGGGCCAGATGCTGTTAGCCTGTCGCTCGCCACGTGTTGCACGAGCCTTATTGAATGGGTGCTCCTCCAGCAGTTCCTGCGATTTCAGAATCAACTCGTTCAGCAGGTCGGCAGTCTTCTGTGCTTCGGGTGTGTCGGCCTTAACCAACAGTGGGCGCCACTGCTCGTTGGGGTGATCATGGGGTGGGGCACAAGTTATGTGCTTGTTGCCGCCCTTGATTACCAGCAGATGGCGATACTGTATGCCAGTGATGAATTTCACACGCTCGCAACCCTCTCTCTGGTTGATGGGCTTGGCCAGTGTCTCGTTCAGATATTCTATCAGCACTCGGGCGTCGTCTGTCTCCAGATTTCCGCCGTTGTGAGTTATAATCTTGCCGTCCTGCAGATTGATGATGTTGCAGCGCAGAGCCAGATCGTCGTCGGCCATTTCGTATCCGATAGATGCAGCCTCAAGCGGTCCGCGACCCTCGTACACCTTGTTCAGGTCGTAGCCCAGTATAGCAGTGTTGGCCACCTCGCTACCAGGAGGAAATCCCTCGGGCACTGTTATCAGTCGTCCGCATCGTCCCTCCTTAGCCAGCTGGTCCATCATCGGCTTCGCCGCATATTGTAGTAATGTCTTCCCGCCCAGTCTTTCCACAGGCAGGTCAGCCATTCCATCTCCCAAAATAATTATGTGTTTCATAATAGTGTCTGTTGATTAAATGTTAGCGATTGACATGATGTTCGCGAATACTCCTGCGGCAGTTACCGATGCTCCGGCGCCGTAGCCTTGTATCAGCATCGGGTACTCCTTGTATCGCTCGGTGGTAAGCAGCACTATGTTGTTGCTTCCTTCCAGTCGGTAGAATGGGTGATTAGCATCCACCTCCTTCAGCGCTACATTAGTCTTGCCGTCCTCCATCGTAGCCACAAATCGCCAACGCTTTCCGTCGGCCTCCAGCTTCTTGCGGCGTGCCTCAAAGTCGGCATCCAGCTGCGGCAGTTTCTTCCAGAAGTCATCCACGCTACCATCAAAGTACTCGTTGGGCACAAACAGATTTTTCTCCACATCGGCCTGCTCCACCTTATATCCAGCCTCGCGGGTCAGAATCACCAGCTTGCGGATAACATCCGTTCCGCTCAGGTCGATACGTGGATCGGGCTCGCTGTAGCCCTGCTCTTTGGCTCGGCGTACAGTCTCGCTGAATGGCACGTCGGCAGCTATCTCGTTGAATATAAAGTTGAGTGTGCCGCTAAGCACAGCCTCGATTTTCAGTATCTTGTCGCCCGAGTTTCTCAGGTCGTTTATGGTACCGATGATAGGCAGTCCGGCACCCACGTTGGTCTCGTAGCGGAACCACACGCCGCGGTTGCGGGCCGTCTTCTTCAGTCGCATATAGTTCTCGTAGTCGCTCGATGCTGCTATTTTGTTGGCAGCTATCACACTGATGTTGTGCTCCAGGAACGTCTGATACAGCGATGCTATATCCTTGCTGGCTGTACAGTCTACAAACACGCTATTAAAGATATTCATTCCCAGCACCTCGTCCTTCAGGCTCTTACCCTGAGCCTCGGGCTCCTTCAGCAGTTCGCGATAGTTGTCCAGATCTATGCCGTCGCGGCTGTACACACCTGCTTTCGACGATGCTATACCTACCACGTTCAGTTTCAGTCCGTTGCGCTGCATCAGTGTTTCGTACTGACTGCGGATTTGCTCTATCAGCTTGCCGCCCACGGTACCCACACCGCAGATAAACAGGTTGAGCACCTTGTATTCCGACAGGAAGAACGAGTCGTGCAGCACGTTGAGCGACTTGCGCAGGAATCGTCCGTCTACTACGAATGATATGTTAGTCTCCGAAGCACCCTGAGCGCAAGCTATCACGCTGATACCACTGCGGCCCAGCGTACCAAACAGCTTACCGGCTATACCCGGAGTATGTTTCATGTTTTCGCCCACGATAGCGATGGTGGCCAGTCCGCTCTCGGCGTGCATGGGGAACATCGCTCCCGTCTCAATCTCCTTGGCAAACTCAGCGTTCAGCACCTCTACAGCGTCGTTGGCATCCTCGTCGCGCACACCGATACTGGTTGAGTTCTCTGACGAAGCCTGCGATACCATGAATACCGAGATACCCTTGTTGGCCAGAGTGGTAAATATTCGTCGGTTCACACCGATCACACCCACCATCGAGAGTCCGGTTACCGTTATCAGTGTAGTACCCTTAATACTCGAGATACCCTTGATAGGCTTCTGGTCGTTCTCTATGTGGTCCTTAATCAGAGTGCCCGGGTGTTCGGGGTTGAATGTGTTCTTAACCTTTATGGGGATATTTTTTACGCATACTGGGTAGATCGTCGGGGGATAGATTACCTTTGCACCGAAGTTACACAGCTCCATTGCCTCTATGTAGCTCAGCTCGTTGATGGTGTAAGCCGTTTTTATCACACGTGGGTCGGCCGTCATAAATCCATCCACGTCGGTCCAAATCTCCAGCACCTCGGCATCCAGCGCAGCAGCTATGATAGCGGCAGTATAGTCGCTACCGCCACGTCCCAGGTTGGTTGTCTCGCTGGTGTCCTTGTCGCGGCTGATGAATCCCGGCACCACAGCCACGTCGGGCATATCCTTGAATGCCTCGCGTACCAACTGGTTTGTCAGGTCTACAGCCAGTCGGTGCTTGCCGTTCTTCTTCTCCGTGCGTATAAAGTCGCGGCTGTTCATTCGCTTGCCGCCTTTTATCATTGTGGCTACGATGTTCGACGACAGTCGCTCACCGTAACTTACTATTGTGTCTTCTGTTTTCTTCGACAGGTCGTGTATCAGGTAAACACCATAATAGATACTCTTCAACTGGTCGAACAGCTGATCCACCTTGTTGAATAAGTCTACACGTTTCTTGTCATCGGTGATGATAGTGTCAATCATCTGGTGATGCCTTGTCACCATCGCGTCGAATTCTTCGCGCCACTTGTCATCACCCTTCAGGGCCAGTTGTGAGGTGGCTATCAACTTATCCGTGATACCGCCCAGCGCACTTACTACTACTACGACAGGTTGCGTCCGAGCCTCTGCCTCAACGATTTTTTTCAAGCTAAGAATGCTTTTTACGGAACCTACGGACGTTCCGCCGAATTTCAATACTTTCATATTCCTATGCAATTTATCTTGCCTTTAGCGGTACCCTTCTACAAGCAGGGCTTCATCCACCGGCGCTGCAAAGGTAAGTGTTTTCCGTCAAACCGCCAAATATCTGAAAGGATTTCTTGCGATTTACTTTCATTTTATCATAATTCCCGTATAAATCCTACCACTTTTTATTCCTAGCCTGCGGGCCGAGAAAAATCTGTCGTACTCCTGATAGGTGCACACGCCTGCTATCTCGATGGCATCGTGGGGCACTCCGGTCAGCTCTATGTCGATAGCGTTGGCCTGCCACAGGTCTATGTGCCACTTGCCGTTGCGCTTAAATGCTATACGGTTCATGTCGAAATCCTCCTGAGCGAATGCTTCATACACCTCGTCGCCCACCTCGAAAGCATCGGGACCTATGCTTGGGCCTATCACCACCTTCATATCCTCCGGGTTCGATGCATAGCTGTCGGCCATAGCCTGGATAGTCTTCCGTCCGATGCGCTGCACAGTGCCTCGCCATCCCGCATGAGCTGCTGCTATCGCGCGCGTGCGCGTATCATATATAAGTATAGGCACGCAGTCGGCAGTCGACACACCTATGCAAGTGCGGGGCAGGGTAGTGATGAGTGCGTCTATCCCCTCAAACTTATCGCCCAGATTCTGTGCCGTCACCTCTGCTATACGGGTGTCGTGTACCTGTCGGGGCAGTATCAGGTGGTCGTCCGCCACCTCCAGCATCTGCCTCAGGTCGTATCGGCACTGGGCTATGTGCTCCGCGTCGTCGTCGGTATAATATGTGATGTTAAACCCGTCGTAGGGCATATCCTTGTCTACGAAACCCCTCTCGGTCGAGAAGGCCAGTACGTTCTTATTGTCTATATTGTATATCATGCTGCAAAGTTAGGGCTTTTTTTGCACTCTACGCAATGTATTTTCAGTTTTTTACGTATATATCTTTGATATGCATCAACAAAAGGGCTGTGTTCGCACACAATCTTACGTAAATATTTGCGTATTAGTAAAAATCGCCGTACCTTTGCATCGTCAAAAGAACAAAACGGGTATGATAACCCGCTGGATAACAAATGTTTAAGGTAGGCCGACCACAACAAGCCGACCGAGTAAAATTAAAAGAAAGGGTAAAAAGATGAAAAAGATGATTTTGACAATCGTAGCAGTGCTTGGTTTTGCAACAGCATTCGCAGCAGAAGAGACTTCAACTACAGTAAGCAACGTTAAGGCTTATGACATGACTATCAATATGAATAAGCTTTCAATGGCGCTGAATCTGGCCGACGATCAGAAGGAAGTAGTTGAGAACATTCACCACACATTTGCAGCCGAGATGAGCTTTGCCGCTCAGTATGGCGAGGGTGAGCGCGACGCAATGGTTAAGCGCGCCATCGAGAACGATGTAAAGTGGATGCGCTACGTGCTCAACGACGAGCAGATGCGTAAGTATCTTGTTCTGCTCAACGCCACTGTCAACAACCGTGGCCTGAACAAGTAATCCCCGCTAGGATACATAGTGTTGAAACCATAAAATAGGTACGTTAGTTTTTAGTTATTATTTGATCATTCTATGATGAGAGACCCATCTTCGCGGGCCTCTCATCTGTTTTTTTTTATGCGGATTAGAATGTAAACTTCTTTCCGTTCCACTTCAGTGTCTTCTGTGTCTTGCGTTTGCCCATGTCGTACCAGTAGTTCACTGTGATGTCCTTGCCCTGTCGTGGCAAGTCGTACGACACCCATGCACCGTCGTCGGCAGTGTATTGTATGTCGAATCCAGGAGCCGCTGTATACTGCATCGTCTTGGTGTTGCTGTCGTAGCGCAGAAATGTCAGTCCGTCAAACTGTCCGGCCTCATATGTACCTTCCTTAAAGCAGTATGTGCCGCAGGCTATCAGCTTGTGTCGGCCGTCGTTTTCGTTCCAGTACACCATCTCCACTCTCAGCTTGAATCCGTCGTCCTGGCGGCTCTCGTACAGTATAAATCCGTTCTTCGTGTCTACCGTAAGAGTGTGGCCTGGAGTAAGTTTCTGGCCTTTTCGATACGTGTTCCAAGCCCAGCGGAAAGCGTTGGTGCTCTCGTCGGCGCAGTCGTCCTCCTCGCCGTCGTTAGCCTGGTTCAGATACGTCTCGGCAAAGTCGGCAATGTTGGGCTTTGCTCCTTGGTAGTTCACTTTGTACTGTTCTTGTGCAGCTGCCGATAACCATAGAGCTGCAGCGATGATTGTAAGGGTTAGTTTTCTCATAATTATTCTAGTTTTTTCAGGTGATATCTCTCGGCTGTATTATAGTCGCGATCCTTATCCTTGCCGAAATACTCCAGCAGATATCGCTCGTCCTCCAATCGCGTCACACGTATCAGTACCTCGCGATACGTAATGTTATCATTTTTCACAAAAGCCTCGTAGGCATTATACGTGGTAGTCTTATCCTTCTGTGCCGACTTTACCAGTTTAAATGCCGACACCGTGCGCTTACTCTGAGCCATGTCCACATACAGACTGTCGCCTGTAAAGTGGAACAGCAGTTCGCCCCCCTGCGACTGGTACATTCCGTCAAACTCAGTAGCCCAGGCTCCCAGCCCCCAGCATAGTGCAATAATAGATAATATCAGTTTCTTCATGATCATATTCTTATTTATAGTTCAAAGTTTCGCCTGCAAAGTTAAGCATTTCCTCCGAACAAAACAAATTTCCCAGCTAAAACTTGCAATTTACGATAATTATCTCTATCTCAGAACAAGTGGCGCGCCCGCGCTTTCTTCGGCTTCCGGCTATAAAAATCCCCCAGACATGATAGTCTGAGGGTTTCTTCTACGCTCCTACGCAGCTCGTAGCGCCTAGGGCTGTCAGTATCGCCGATGCAATCGATGCGATAAGCTGAACGATGAATTTTGCTGTCTCCTTTTTAGTCATAGTCTACCTCCTTCCGCTAGTTTTGGTCCATTTCGCCGTCGTCGGTTCGGGTGCTGCCACCACCACTGGTGTTTCCACCCTGATTTCCACCCTGATTCTCAGGATCCTCGATTGTACCTGGGTCAGAACTCGTAACTCGCTTCACCTCCTTGCCGCTGCGGTCGAAGCAGGTAATCTGGATAGCGGTATTTGCCAGCTCGTCCTTCAGGTCAACCGTTGGGGTGAACACTATGCGGCGGGTGCTTATCAGTCCGGCCTTAACCTCATCGGCAGTCGCTACGCTCTTTGCTCGCAATCCGAATCGCATGGTTCCCAGACCTGGCAGCGCTACCGAGTGACCCTCTGTGGCCCACGCCTTGATTACCTCGCCAGCAGCATCCCAGCATGCCTGCATGATACCCTTGCTCACTCCGCTGCGCAGAGCAGCCTCTTTGATCACCTTGTCCTGCGAGAGCGAGGTGTAAATCTCCGGCATCATCACATAGCGGTACTTGCCTGCGTGAGTGCCAATCTTCTGCAACTTTTCCTGCGCTTTAACTTTTAGTGCCATAATTGTTTGATTTGTTTAATAATTTTACTTTTGTTCATTGTCGCAATTCGTGAGGTTGGTTTTGCTGCCGCACGTGGCAGAATTTCCTAGTGCACGTGGGAAATAGTTTTTCCGCGTGTGGGCGCTCATTTCCTCATTCATTTTGACGATGCAAAGGTACGATATTTTGATTGCGGTCTACGAATGAGAATCTATCTTTTTTATGTGTCTCGCATAAAATTCTGCAGTCAATAGTCATTAGTCATTAGTCAATAAGCGCTACAATACAGACAGATAATAATAAAAGAGTATATATAATATATTATATATACTCTTTTAATCTACATGCTCCACTTCCGAAGTCCTTAATGACTATTGACTAATGACTGCTAATGACTGCGCGGGCCCGATTTTTTTTGCAGAAAGTTTGGCAAAAATTTGGTGGTTAGTACTAAAAGTAGTACCTTTGCGGCGTAGAATGATAAATTATGGGTTCAAAGGATAAATTAGTAGAGCGATTCAAGAAGAAGCCAAAGGATTTTACTTATGAGGAAACAGTTAGTCTGCTGGCACACTTCGGCTATCACGAACATAACAAAGGAGCAACATCTGGCTCGCGCGTGAGATTCAAAAACGATACGACCGGTAACTACATCGATATACATCGGCCACATCCGGGAAGTATTATGAAAGAGTGGATGGTCAAGACTATCTATCAGCATCTTAAGAATAATGGTTTAATAAAATAAGGAGGACGATTATGGACTATTTGGAGTATAAAGGCTACAAGGGTAGCGTGGAGTACAGCAAGGAAGACGATTGTCTGTTTGGCAAAGTGCAGGGCATGAGCAAGGATCTGATAGCCTACGAGGGTCAGACCCTAGCTGAACTGCGTAAGGATTTCGAAGACGGCATCGACAGCTATATTGAAGGTTGCAAGGCAGATGGCGTGGAACCTGCGAAACCGTATAGCGGCAAGCTAAATCTTAGAATGTCGTCGGAACTTCATTCTCGTGTGGCTGCTTTCGTAGCTGCCACAGGCACAACCATCAACGATTTTATCAATCGTGCAATTAAAAACGAACTGAACAAAGTAGCATTATAAAGTAATTTTTAAACAATATGGCAAGAATATTAAATGTTATACACTTACCGCACCTAGTGAGTTACAAGCCGTTTGACGATAGCGAGCATCGTTGCTGTACGGTTTGTGAATACAAGGTGATGATTGAGACTGACGAAGGAACAATACTAGCAGCCTCTGCAATAGATGAATCTGAGCTTAAGGAATTTGATATCGATGAGGCTATTATGAAACTAAGTGATAAAACACAGAACGAGGATTGTTTTTATGCTGTGGATCGTTTTGTCGACGAAGATCGTTTCGACTGCTTTGTCAATGGAGAGATAGAAGAAGGCCATGAACCGACTTCGGCTTTTTACGTAGTTTTGGATAGTTTGATTAGGTCTCGCCACCCTATCAGGGACGATTTACGGGAACGGCTTCGCGGTATAGCCGATGATATCGAAAAACTTCTGAATATAAAGGAATAGGTAGAAAACTATTTTTTCGATAGTCATAATCATTGGGGACGGAGAATGTGATGGTTTTCTCCGTCCCTATTTATATGACTCCCTCTGATTGACGTTATCATATCATTTGGACTATATAAACACTAAGATATCCATGGCTGCGCAGTTCATGTGAGAAGCGTATAAGGTCATATTATGTTCGAAGATTGGCATTATTACTATAAGCTGCAAGTTTTTTCGCGATTATTTTATGTTTTTTTGATGAAAAAACTACAATGTTCGATATCTTTTTGTATTTTTGTAGCGGTATAACGACTAAGAACTCTTTGTATTTCAATTATGGACGAACAAGAAAAATCACAAGGCAACAGAAGTTTGGAACTATGCAGAAGGGTGGTTACAACGGAATCATTTATTGCAGAGGCAAAAAAGATTTATGGTGATCGCTATGATTATAGCAAAGTTGACTATAAAAATAGAGACCATCGAGTGGTTGTGACGTGTCCTGTTCATGGAGATTTCCAAGTTTATGCTCGAGAACACTTGGATGGCAAGGGATGTCCCAAGTGCGAGAAAGGTGAGAAATTCATTGCCAAGCTAAAAGAAAAGTTTGGAGATAAATTCGGTTTGGACGAGTTCGTATACGAGAGTTCTACTTCGCCTGTAACGTTGATATGCCCCACACATGGTGCGTTTTCAAAATTGCCTCATCAGATATTGAAATTACAATTTGGCTGTCCCCTTTGTGGTAGTGATGCTAAAGAAGAAATTCACAATATTGCTGTCGCAAAAAAACAGGCCGCAAAAGAAGAAAAGCAGAGGGAAATTGACGAAATGAATGCCCAGAAGTTGAAGGATTGGAAGGATGCTAGGGCTGAGCGTGAACGGAAACGTGAAATGGCTATGCAGTCTTTTCTCGCAGGAAAGAAACCAAAAGATTTCTATGCACCTTTCCAAATCTATATTCAACGGGTTGATGAACATATAGATGTCATTAGGTATAATGCGAAATGGATAGAACCTTACTATCGCGATTACAAACTGAGCGACGAAGATGCTCGCAACCTTCCCTGCTATAGAGAAGGTGATGAGTATTATAGGTTCGTTGGTGAGGCTCCTGATGAATTCATCAGACAATCTTTTGAAAAGGACGGTTTTTATACAGGAACAATTGAGGAGTGCCTATCACATCGCAGATGTATTATATCTTTCGAGGGCAAAGATCTGATTATACAGTTTGAAAGTTTCGAGCACGAAATGGAACGATATGGCAAATGTGATATACAGAAAAATAATGCTTCTCGAAGTATTGAGATGCCGTCCTCGTTCGTCAGCATAGATTTTGAAACGTTGTATTCTCAACGTGTCTCTGCCTGTTCTATAGGGATGGTAAAATACCATGATGGTAAGATAGTAGACCATTATTATTCTTTGATACGCCCGCCCTTTGATTATCCTGGCAAGAGCGGACAAGTGTTGACTTGGGTGCATGGAATCTCTGAGGAAGATGTCAAAAACGAAAAAACTTTCGCAGAGTTGCTGCCTGATATTGAGGCGTTTGTGGATGGACTTCCATTGGTAGCGCACAATGCAAGTGTAGAGAAATGCTGCATACGTGATGCGTGTGCCTACTATGATATTGGCACCAAACTGGATTACAATAACATCCTTGACACCCTTTCGCTTTCAAAAAAAGCAGAAGCAAAGTTAGGATTACAAGTAGAAGGTCAAGGTACGCACTCTTTGGATGCCGTTTGTTGTCGATTCAGTGTTCCAATACTCAATCACCACAATGCGTTGGAAGATGCCAAGATGTGTGGTAATCTTATGGTGAAGTTCTGTGAAATATTGGTTGAAGGTAAGTCGGCTGAAATAAAAGCCGTTAATGAGAAACAAATAGAGAGCGATGCAGAAAAAAAGGTTGAGAATCCATCTACCATCCATGTTGAGCAAGTTCAAACCATTGAAGAACAGAGTTCAAAAGGTGGCTGCCTAAGTGTTGTTTTGATTGGATTGTTGTTGGTGTCAATTGTTATATTTGTATAGAGCTATGGGAGTTAGAACTAACAAGGTAATGAAAGAACTTAATATCGGTCTTGATACCGTTGTTGAGTATCTAAAATCTGTTCCAGACCTTGAACCTGAAAAAGAATTAAAACCCAACACGAAGCTGTCAGATGCCCAATACGAGGCTCTGAAAAATCGTTTTTCAAGTGACAAAAGAGTAAAAGAGAAAGCTAATTCTATTTTGCCGCTAACTAGCAGAGAACATAAACCATCCATACACATTTCTGATGGAAAAGGGATTGATGTAAAAGTTGTGGGGAAGATAGATTTGGACTCAATTAATCAAAAAACACGGCCCAAAAAGAAATCTAAAGAGGAAAGAAAAGCAGAACGTCTGGCTAAACAAACTGAATTGTTGTCAAAAAACGGCAGTAATCCGTTAGATGAGAATAATAATACTGAATACAACAATAATCTCGTTTTACAAGAAGAACCTCAAAGAGAACTAAAAATTTATCTTAGTCAGTTGAGATTTGATGATGGTCGTATTTCATTTTCAAGAGGTAATGATACTTTTGTTTGTAAGTGTCTTGGCTTTTCCTCTGAACTTAACAGACACAAGAATAGTTCGCTTATAAATGGCGTGACAACTACTATTATTTTGGATAGATCAAACCATACGTTTCGTTTTGCTGATAGCAATGCGTTAAAAATGTTAGAATCCTTTAAGGAGAAGGTTGATAATGAAAATTTTGAAAAGCATTTAAAAGAAATAGGGGGAACAAAGGTAAAATCGCCGTATGACATAACGAAAGTAGAGAAAAAAAGACCCAGGTTCAAAGTTCATCAGCAAAAACACGAAGAACAAAGTATATATGCTTATAAAGTTAAGGTAAGCATTATGTTTCTATCTCTAAAATTTGGTGATGGTAGTATTACGATTCTATACAATAAACGCCCGTATGTCTATTTGAACCCTAAAATTAAGGGGTTTGAATATGTTTTGGACGATGTTGAAAGAATAACTAATCAAGCAATAAAGAAATTACGATTTAAAGTAGAAATAAATGTTAGCAATGGAACTTTTGAGTTCTTAGACTTTGACATATTAAAATATTTAAAGGAGCTAAGAAGAATTTTGCCTAAAAGAAATGTTCCCATTACTAATGTTAAGAGAGAGCCTTTACCTAAAGAGAGCGTTCAAATATTGCCACCTACACCTGTATATAAAACCTTCTCACTTGAAGCAAGTAATATCCATTTTTATAATGGCTACTTTTTGATTTTAAAGAAATCGAACGAAGAAAAAGATAAATCTGTTGTTCCCTACAAAGTAAATGACCCTGATTCACATGAGATTCTCAATCTTGTTCATAACTATTTTGAACAACGATTCGAACAAATGCATATCACCGTAAAGTATGACGGTACTAGAATTATGGAACCATCAAGACTTGACATGTTCCAACTAAGAAACTATGTTAGAGCTTTAAGACGTAATTTGGAAGTAAAAGGAGAATGGTGGGAAGAAGTTCAGAATGCAAGGAAGAGATCTTTTGCTCAGTGTTATGGAGAGTCAAGAGATTCTGTTAAGTCGAGGTATATAAAATCAAAGAGCGAATATCTGTATAATCTTTCCAGCCTTCAAAACGAGAAGAAACTAATTCGCGTTTATGAGATTAACCACGGGAAAGAAGAGGATGCCTTCATATTTACAATCGATATGGCTGGTAATAGAAATGCCATCGTCTTCGAAAATGCGTCTAATGAAGCATCAACAACAACATGGGTTTTTGTGGCGAAAAGCGAAAATTATGAGGATTGTATAAATATGGTATTTAACTATTTTACCGATTATACGATACACTCTAAACGATCTTCACTACGTGCTAAGACTGTTAATCCGCCAGAAAAATTCAAGGCTGAAAGTTATGCGTTTATTGATCATGATGACTTAGAGCAATGGCTGAAAAAATTGAATAGGGTTCTAGAGAATATACCACAACCTTCTGAGGTCAAGTTTGTACCAGGTCTTAATATACCTCAAAGTTCAGAGACTCGCTCTCCAAACGCCAACTCTGTTACCACGAGGAAAATCCATAATCAATTGATGCTGAAACTATATGAAAAGCTTTGTAATGAGAGCGGAAAAGAGAATGTTGGTACAGAAATCCGAGTTGGAACGAAAAGAATTGATGCAGTCGTTAAGGGTAATGGTTTCTATGACATCTACGAAGTAAAAACCGCATCCAACTCCTTTGATTGTGTTACTGAGGCTTTGGGTCAGATATGCCAATACGCTTATTTATATTGTCGAGACAATATTGGCAAGATGGTAATTGTTGGTGCTGCAGCAGCTAGCCAGGAGGTTGACCAATATTTGGCATGGTTCCGCAATAAACATTCCATGGAAGTGTATTATATGAATGTATAATATCTCGTAATGGTTTTCAAAATACTACTATTATTTATACTTTTGCAAGATAAAAATGTTTTCCATTTGTTTACCCACTTGTGTTATTTGAATGGAGAGTTATGGCTGGAAAACCTTATAGATAGTAATGCCCCCTAAAATGAGCCTATGACCCCTATGGGGGTTGAACCCTAAAAAAGGCTTCTAAAAAATTCTTAAACCTTTATTCTTTCCATTGCTATTATGCTTGAAAGACACATTTTTTTTATACCTTTGCGGTCAATTATTTAAAAGACAATTAATTACTATATTCAAATTATAAGATGACAAACGAGAAAATTTCTCAACACTCTCAGGGCAAGGTCAATAACACCCTTGATAAAAAGACATTAGACAGGATTAACAGATTATCTTGCCAACAGATTATGGACTTGAGCCCCAGGTTCATAAAAGTGCTTACATGTGATTTTGATGAGCGGTATGCGCGTCTTGTGGTATCCAAAGGCTCAACATCTGAGGAACAGAATAATATGCTTGATGTTATCAAAAATTGTTTTTATGAATCATATAAAGAGCGTGATGTTTTTGGCTACGAGACATTGCCTCGCGATTATCCATCCTATTTTGAGGAATGGGAATGCGCATTTGCTTTTGACGAACTGATAACCCCTGAGCCAGATATGCCTCAGCCAAGCCAAATAGTAATACAGCAGGCTGAAAGCATTCCTCAATTGCTAGAGGAAGAAGGTCAACTAAGACGCTGGATGGATGAAAGCGCAAATCGATTTCTGAGCGAGATTAATGATGTAATAAAGAGGGCTCATTTTAACGCTCAGATTATCACAAATCAGTTTTCAGAAATGCGCAATGGCAGTATAAATAGACTGCTTGGACGTATAAAGGATATGGAAGATAAACTGAGGGATAGCGAGGAGCAAAAACAAAAACTAATAGAAGAGAATAGCCGTCTTAATTCTTGGTATGTAGATTGGCAGCGCTTACGCCAACTTACTGCGCTAAATTACAATCCTAGTGATATTGCCGAAATAGGCGATATTGACGACCCCACGGTAATGACTGATGCAATTGAGGCTATCATGAGCAAATACACCTTGCAAAAGGAAAATGAGGAGCTGCGTGCAAAGCAGGAAGCGTGGCGTGAAAGCGAAGAATATAAGGCAGAACGTACAAAGTGGGAGAGAGCTAATAAGCAGCGTATTGATGTACAGGAGTTTAAAAAGAAACTACTGCGACATGCAGCAACATATACTGCAAGTGAGAGCGAAAAAATACGATCATTGGTACTGAATTTGAATGAGATATTACGTGCAACTGCATGGGAGAATGTTTCGGCTACTATTCTTGAAGAGGCATTGAGTGTTATCAGAAAGAATGAGATGCCTCAGGTGGCTGGCGATTTTGTTCTGAACAAGCATGTAGCAAACGAGGTTAATGGGGTAGAGTCGGGTGCCACAGGTATAAGCGTTAATAAAGAGAAGTAATGATATGACTCAGGAAAAATTACAAAAGGCACTCGAAACACTTGGCAAATGCGGTATTACCGTGAATGGTGACTTGGTGCTAGAGAAGAATGTTGAGTACGAGGTTGCTAATGTTGAAGATGGTGGCATAGGCATACAGATTAATAATGGTAAAGATAGTACTCTATCGGTTTCGGATAAGGATATTAAATCTGCAATCGAGGAGTTACAGAAAATACAGGATGATAATGGCGAATACTTGATGCACGATTTGGATCAATGGTATGCTGTATTCCGCGTGTTATCCCAATTCTGTGGCTATCCTAAGAAACCCAAGGATTTTGAGCTGACCATGAAGAATATCGGGGCGGACGATTTTCGACTGCCATGTAAATACGATAACTTCAGAAAAGTTGCGCTCAACCAACTGCCTCAAAACGTAAGTCTTTGGAAACAGTACGTAAATACTGCCGATCAGTACTCGCTAAAACAAATAAAAGTGGTAATAAAGTTAATGGAATTGCTGCATATAGAATAGTTAACCATAGGGCGATATTCCCAATATCGTTCCCATTTTCCCAATGACATTCCCAACTCAGTTTTTTACTGCGTTGGGATTTTTTTTGTTATTACCTTTGCACTCGCAATCAGATGGTTGTGAGCTCTTTGACATGCTGGAAACATTTTGAACCTCTTGGTAAGGGGCGGCTATAAAGCAGGGATTTATATTCAACATAACAAAAACAAATGGAAACAAAGATTCTTAAAGTAGTACGCCAGGGCGAGGCCTTTAGCGTACAGTCATCTAAGAGTGACAATGGTTCCATCCAGAAGTGCAACATCGTGTTGCGCGAGATGGGTGGCGGTAAGTTTGAAAACGAGTATGTGTGCGCTATGCTGGGCAATCTGGCGGCGTGCAGGTTCTACGAAGGTGATGTGGTTGCAGCCACACTTCGTTTCTCTACACATGAGTATCAGGGGCAGGTGTTCCAAGAAATACTTGCAACAGATATTGTTAAACTTAATAATAAATAAGGTATGAATACAGAAATCAAAATTTTTAAAAACGAGATGTTCGGCGAGGTTCGAACAATGGTTAATGAGAAGGGTGAACCCTTCTTTGTGGGAAGTGACATTGCTAAGGCTCTAGGTTATGCTAAACCACAAAATGCACTGGCAACCCACGTAGATAGTGATGACAAAACCACTGCCCCGATTCAGGGCACTGGTTCGAACTACAAGACTAAGGTGGTTATCATCAACGAGTCGGGGCTCTATTCGCTGGTGCTTAGTTCCAAGCTACCACAAGCCAAGGAGTTTAAGCGCTGGGTAACAGCCGAGGTGCTGCCGCAGATACGACAGACGGGCGGGTATATCCCAACCAGAAACCCACATACAGGCGTGGCGCTTACCGATAGCGAGATGGTTGAGGCTGCCAACAAGATTGTGGCACGCACGATATCGCGTGCTAATCTGCCTGCCGACGATTGCTTTACCGCATCGCAGGTGGCCGAGAGTCTGGATATTACAGCAAACATGCTGAACCACTTCTTGGTCGACAAGGGTATACAGTTCTGGAACGGTTCTCGTTACAAACTTAAGGCTCAATATGCCGAATGCGGATATACCGAGGAACGCATGTTTCACTACTACGCTCTGAATGGCGACAAGAAGCAGCGCCCATACATGGTTTGGACACCACAGGGTAAGGAATTCATTAAATCACTTTTCCATTAATAAGGTAGACACCAACAATAATTTCTGAGTTGAAGCCGAGGAGGATATTCTCGAGTAAATGGCCAAAGAATCCGAACACTTCTTCTCGCTAAAAACTTAGAAAATATGAGTAAAAGAGTAATTAATAAACCAGTAATGCTCGACGGCTATATGGCCGTGGGCCAAGAGAATAACCTTCATATACTAGACTTTATGTGCTGTGAAGATGTAAAGATGGAAGCCTTTACAGGCAAGTGTAAAGTAGAGCTGATGCGCGATGGCAATGTGTATATCAGCGAGATACCCAAGCACCCAAGGAATAAGCCTATTTTTCGAGAGGATAACTGCTCGCTGTCGCACGGCCGCAACAGCCGCTACTACTTTGTGTTCTCGCTCGACGATGATCAGCTGGAGCAGTTGCCCGAGAAACTGGTGCATCAGGCGAGTGCGATAGCGCAGAAGGTGATTCGCGAACTGATAAAAGGAAGGGGGTACAGATTATGATATCGTACTGCAGGAATGGCAAGTCGGCACAAGTGCTGGCTTGCCCTCAGGATACGCTGAACGGGATTTTCGACTCGCCAGAAGTGGCTGAGGTATGCCGGAAATTGACTACCGTCGACCACGATAGCGACGAGGCGAAGACGTTGAAACAGACACTGCCTCTGCTGATGTTTATGGCTAATTATACCGACGGGCACCGACACGCCAAGAGTTCTGTGCCCACTGGGATGGCATATCTGGATCTGGACGAGCTGAACGGCGAAGACCCGCGCGAAGTATGGAAGCGACTGGTGCAGATGCTCATCATGCTGGAGTTGGAACATCTGATAGTATTGGTACACGTAAGCTGTTCGGGTAAGGGCCTGCGCATAGTGTATATTATTCCGAGCCAGTTCGATCATCTGTCGCCAACGGAGCGCATAGACCAGTCGAAACAATGGCTGGCGGCTAAGTTGGGGGTAACCGATGATTCTAAGACAAAAGACCTGGCTCGCGGGTCGTTTGCTGTGCCGAGAAGTTACGTGCTCTATGGTCCCGACAAGCGTCTGTTTGAGGAGGGTGTGAGCGCGACTGTGAAGGATGAGTTGCTAGAAGTAACTAAGAATCCCGAAGAACCGGAAACCCCTGAGTCCGCCATGCCTACGTCGTTCCCTACGCACTATCACGGCATTCCGTTTACTGACATCATCGCAAAGTACTGGGAGCTGAACAATCACGGGTTTGAACCTACTATTGGCGACCGCGATACGCTGACTTATCAGTTGGCTTGCGACCTGCGCCACATCTGCGCCAAGAATGCCGAATGGCTGGATCAGGTGATACCTTGCTACAACGGATTCCCAGTAGAAGAGAAACGTGCGAAGATTAAGAGTGCGCTGAGTTCGGAGTATAACGGATTCCCTACGAGGTTGAGAAATGTACTGAATGCGCTTCAGATTTCAGATGGAAGAGGCCGGATGGAAGATGTGGAAAACGCTGAGGATGAGCAACTTTCAACTCTCAATTCTCAACTTCCTACTCGTAAGATGCCACAAGGCATTCGCGACTCTATCGATGCCGTAGGTCCCGATCTTGCCATGCCGATTATCACAGCGGTGTGCCCCTGCATAGGTGCGCTGGCCACTGGCGTAAAGCTGGATGTTCACGGCCGCGTGCGCGGACTCAATCTAATTTCGTATATTGTAGGAGAGTTTGCCAGCCGCAAGGGCGATATCGACCCTGTGGTGGATGCATGGATGAGCGAGGTGAGTGCCATGGACGAGATGTATCAGGCGCAGGAGGCCGAGTTCCGCCGCAAGAAACGCGCCGCTAAAAACAAGAAGGACCAGCCCGAAGAGCCTAAACTGCCCGTGCGCTACATAGCGCTGAACAACACGGTGGCCAATCTGGCCGAGCGCTTGGCTAATGTAGAAGGGAAACATGCATTTTCTTTTACACCCGAGGCTGATACAGTAGCGCAGAAATGGCGGTCTGCCATGAGCGACTTCTCGGTGTTGCTACGCCAGAGTTATGATGGCAGTAAGTACGACCGCGAGGCCAAGAGCGCCGAGGCGGTGAATGTGCACATAAAGCAGCTGCTGTGGAATGTGGTGATGTGCGGCACGCCCGATGCGCTGTATCGTGTAGTAACCAACTACACCGACGGATTTCAGAGTCGTATCGCCTTGGCACATACGCCCGACAATACCTATGCACCGCTTGAGGACAAACCTTACGTGCTGACATCGCGCCAGACCGAGCGCATACAGCAGGTGGCACATCTGCTACCGCTGATGGCGGGCGAGGTGACGCTGCCCAAGCTGGAGGCGAAGGGTAGGGCCTGGCTTGAAAAAATAAGACTCGAAGCCATGATGAACGACGACCGAGTGAAGGCCCGCGAGCGATTTCGCACCTGCGTTACAGCCCAGCGAATGGTGTGCTGCCTGATGCTGTGCCGCGTGTGCGAACAGCTGATACAGAAGCATGGATTGAATGGCGCCGAGGCGCAGTTGAAGCAGAACTCGAACTTGTGGAAGGATATGCTGCTGAAGGCGCAGACGCCCGCCATGCTGGATATGTATGACGTGATAGCCGACCAACTGCTAGACAGTGCGCTGTACTACTTCCGCGACCGCATAGAGAATGCTTATCGCAGTCGCGACTATGCCTCGGGCAGCAACATCGGAAGGAGTCGCCGGTCTAAGAACGATTCTATCTACGAGCGTCTGGACGTGCAGTTCAGTTTTGAGCAAGCCATGCAGTTTAGCGTAGCCGTAAAGGGTGCCGATGTGACTCGCAACAGCGTGCAGCAGATGCTGAAAAACTGGCGCAATCAGCGACTAATCATGCAGACCGACGATGGCGGATACAGAAAAGTAAGTTAGTCAAAATAGTCATTAGTCATTAAGAAAATGGAAATACAGAATAATCAAGAATGCTTTGTGCTGCTCTGGCGTATGCTGGAGCGCACAAGGCGCCTGCTGGCAGGGCACTGCAAGCGTTTCTGCATCCGCAATATATTGAAGGCGTGGTTCGATACGGAGGCCGACGATGACTTTATCTGGCAGGTGTGCCACATGTGTGAACTGGAGGGATGGAACGAACTACAAATTCCTTCGCTTTATCCCCGCCAACATCGCGAACTGCTCCGTGCCATAGTAGCTGCCCGCACAGGCATCAGCTACTACCGTATAGACCTGAAGGCCCTAGATGCTGCCTACAGCATAGCATTCCCACATAGCACTCCAATTAACATTAACAAAAAGAAAAGACATGGAACCAATAATACAATTAAACAGTAATGCAAACCTCTCCGAGCATTTTAAGCTCGGGGAGTTCACAAGAAGCAATAGTCATCCTGAAGTGTATAACATCCCTACCCATGAGGCGATCGCTAATCTGAAGCGCGTGTGCGAGTGGCTGGAGGTATTGCGAAAGCGATATAATGATAAGTATGGAGTAGGCGAGGAGCCTATTCGTATCAACTCTGGGTATCGATCGCCGCAGCTTAATAAGAAGATAGGTGGTGTGGCGGGAAGCAACCACCTTACGGGGTGTGCAGTTGATATCCGAGTGCTGGGCATGGAACAACTGATACGCTATGCTACAATCCTGCTGGATTACGCAGACGAGAGCCACCAAGACTTCGATGAGCTGCTGATAGAGCGAAATCGCTACGGCGCGATATGGCTGCACTTTGCGGTGCGTGCATTCTCGAATCGCCGTAAGGTCGCGTTCATCAATGCCTAGGCCATCTACAACGAAAAATGGAGGTTAGCATTATAGCTAATCTCCATTATCGTGATTCGGTTGGGGCTCGAACCCAAGACCTACTGCTTAGAAGGCAGTTGCTCTATCCAGCTGAGCTACCGAACCAGCCTTGATGTGTTTTGACCTCTCTTTCGGGAAATCGGCTGCAAAGGTAGTCATTTTTTCTGAAACTGCCAAACTTTTCAGCGAAATCTTTGCAAAGAATTACTCTTTGGCGGGTTTCCAGTTGCCGTAGATGATTTGGCCGTATTGCGAATCCTTATTGATGTGAATACCTAAATAGCAGGCAAATCCACCTACGTAGAAGTCTTGGTAATTGTAGCTTAGACTATCTATCTCGACGCTCTTGGCTGTGTCGTTCTCGAGCTCGATGGTCTTGGCTTTCTCCTCGAACGAGCGATAAACGCTTTCGGGGATGCCCTTGTAGAAGAACACTACAAGTGTGTCGCGGAACACATTGCCCTCCTGATATTCGCCGGGCTTATGCTCATGAATACGGAATTTGGGAAACTCAAGACCTGTGTCGCGAGTTACCTTGGCTGCATTGTCGTAGATCGCTCTTCGATTCTCGGGGTTGGCCATATGATTTCGTGCTCCCTTCATTCCCAGGAATGACGAGACGGTAATACTAGTCAATATAACTAATACAAAGAATGCAATCGCTGCATAACCCCAAAGTAGATACTTCTTTTTCACGATCGTTGGCCAATAAGTTGATTATTTGGTTGCAAAAATAAACAAAAATTGCGAAGTTTGCAAATTTTTTGAGGATTTTTTATACCTTTGGCTTCGTAGAATAGAGAAAATTTAGTACCTTTGCACCCGCTTATAATATAATAAGGTGTAAACTGGATGAAGAAATTACTGATATTTACAATAGGTGGACTTATGATGAGTGCGGCGTGCTGTGCTCAGAAAAAACAGATAGGCGAGGCCCGCACGATACTGAAAAGCGGAAAGAACATAGAGCAGGCCGAGAAACTGATGACCGACCTGCTGAAGGATAAGGCCAACGAGGACAACGCCCGTATATACGACATATGGCTGCAGGCTGTAGAGAAGCAGTATCTGGCTATAAACGAGAAGATGTATGTGAAGCAGAAGGTGGATACCACAAAATTCTTTGATCTGGCCAAGAGGATGTTTGTGGTGGCCGAGCGACTGGACTCTGTAGACGCCAAGCCTGATAAGAACGGCAAGGTGAATCCCGAATATCGCAAGGCTAACGCAGCTAAGATGTCGATGTATCGCCCGAACATATATTACGGTGGTGCGCATCATCTGAAGAAGGGCGACTTTAAGACTGCCTTCGGTTTCTTCGAGATGTATCTGGACTGCGACCGACAGCCGCTGTTTACTGGCTACGACCTGATGTATAAGGACCCGAAGATGGGCGAGGTGGCCTACTGGGCTACATACTGCGGATACCGACTGAACGACCCGCTGCTGGTGCTGCGACACGCTGCAACGGCCCAGCGCGACGAGCAGAAGCTGGAGTACACGCTGCAGTACATGGCCGAAGCTTGGCAGAAACTGGAAGACGACTCGATGTGTATAGCCACGCTGTGGCAGGGATTCAAGAAGTACCCGAAATCGAGCTACTTCTTTCCGCGACTGATGGATACCTACAACCGCAGGGGCGACTACCTGATGGCCGACAGCGTGGTGAACGAGGCGCTGAAGACCGACACGCTGAACGAGCTTTACTTGTTTGCCAAGTCGATGGTGATGCTGAACCTGAAGAAGTATGGCGAGTGCCTGAAGTTTAGCGAGCAGCTGATACAGCTGAACCCGAACCTGGCCGACATATACTACAACGGCGGACTGGCCTGTCTGAACATAGCCCAGCGCATGGACACGCGAAAGTATAAGAAACAGGTGAAGAAAATGTATGAGAAGGCGCTGCCGTATATGGAGAAATATCGCGAGATGGCGCCCGACGAGGTAGACAAATGGGCACCTGCTCTGTATCGCATCTACTTCAACCTGAACATGGGAAAGCAGTTTGACGAAATAGACAAGATACTGCGAAAGTAACGTAGAAAGAGAATTCGAGGAGTATAGACGAAAAGTTAAGATTCTATAAATAGAAACGGCTTTTCGCCTATACTTCTATATTTTTATGTATCTTTGTAAAATGGAATTCATTAACAATCTAAAGAAATAAAACGAAAAGATTATGGCAGACAATGCTCAACTGATTGCTCAGTGCGAGGCACGGGCTAAAGAATGGCTTACTCCAGCCTTTGACGAGGAGACACGTAAGGAAGTTCAGGCTATGCTTGACAATGCTGACAAGACAGCGCTGATTGATGCTTTCTATCAGAATCTGGAGTTTGGTACAGGTGGACTTCGTGGTATTATGGGTGCTGGTACCAACCGTATGAACAAGTACATAGTAGGTATGGCTACACAGGGTTTTGCCAACTATATACTGAAGGCTTTCCCAGGCAAGCAGAACTCGGTGGTGGTAGGTCACGACTGCCGCAACAACGGACGTATGTTTGCTGAGACCGTAGCTGATATCTTCTCGGCCAACGGCATAAAGGTGTATCTGTTTGAGAGCCTTCGCCCAACACCTGAGATTTCGTTCGCCATCCGTCAGCTGGGTTGTCAGGCTGGTGTAAACGTTACTGCATCGCACAACCCTCGCGAGTACAACGGATACAAGGCTTACTGGGACGATGGTGCCCAGGTGCTGGCTCCGCACGATAAGGGTATCATCGACGAGGTGAACAAGGTGAAGATCGGCGACGTGAAGTTCGCAGGCAACAAGGAACTCATCGAGATTATCGGTGGCGAGATGGACTGGGACTACCTGCAGGCCGTGAAGGAGGCTATGGTAGATCAGGACGTGATACTGCGCCAGAAGGACCTGAACATCGTTTACAGCCCAATGCACGGAACTGGTCGTGTAATCATACCTGAGGCTCTGCGCTCATGGGGATTCCAGAATATACACGTGGTGCCAGAGCAGATGGTTATCGACGGTAACTTCCCAACAGTAGTAAGTCCTAACCCTGAGAACGCCGAGGCTATGACTCTGGGTATGAAGCTGGGTACACGCCTGAATGCCGACCTGGTAATCGCCAGTGACCCTGATGCCGACCGACTGGCTATCGTATGCCGCAACGCTAAGGGCGAGTGGGAGATACTGAATGGAAACCAGACATGTATGATGTTCTCGTGGTACATCATCGCCAACAAGAAGAAGCTGGGCCAGCTGAAGGGCAACGAGTTCTTGGTAAAGACCATCGTTACTACCGAGGTTATCGCCGAGATTGCTAAGAAGAACGGCGTAGAGTATCGCGACTGCTATACTGGATTTAAGTGGATTGCCAACGAGATCCGTATCTCTGAGGGCAAGCAGAAGTACATCGGTGGTGGTGAGGAGAGCTTTGGATTCCTGCCATTCGACAAGGTGCGCGATAAGGATTCTCCAGCATCTATCTGCTTGATCTGTGAGATAGCAGCATGGGCTCGCGACAACGGTATGACTCTGTACGACCTGCTGATGAACATCTACAAGGAGTACGGATTCTCTAAGGAAGTGACTATCAACGTGGTTCGCCCAGGTAAGACCGGCGCCGACGAGATTAAGCAGATGATGACCGACTTCCGCTCTAATCCTCCAAAGGAGCTGGGTGGTAGCAAGGTTTGCCTGTGGAAGGACTACAAGACTCTGGAGGCTAAGAAGGCCGACGGCAGTGTAGAGAAGCTGAACATGCCTGACACTAGCAACGTGCTGCAGTGGTTCTGCGAGGACGGCACTAAGGTATCGGTTCGTCCTTCGGGTACCGAGCCTAAGATTAAGTTCTATACCGAGGTGAAGGATCCTAGCTTTAAGGATGCTGCCGACTACGAGCGCTGCAATAAGGCTGCTGAGACTAAGATTGAGGCACTGAAGAAGAGCCTGAATCTCTAATAGCCGATAAGCATAAGAAAAGAAAACCCCGCCGAGTGTTGTTGCTTGGCGGGGTTTCTGTTTTATTTATTGCGGTTTTAGTAGAATATCGTAGAAAGCAGATAAGCTACTATCGTTGAGGTAATTACGCTGATGAGTCCAGGCATCATGAATGAGTGGTTCAGCAGGTATTTACCAATCACAGTAGTACCGGAACGGTCGAAGTTGACGGTGGCGATATCTGATGGGTAGTTAGGGATGAAGAAGTAGCCGTAGACTGCGGGCAGTACACCGAGCAATACAGGGCCAGGGATACCCAGCTTATATGCCAGCGGAAGCATGGCTACAACTACTGCGCCCTGAGAGTTGATGAGCACAGACACCAGGAAGAACACGATGGCGATACTCCATGGATACTCCTTGACGATGTCGGCCAGCATAGCCTGCATCTCGTTCATGTAGTTAGAGAAATATGTGTCGGCCAGCCAGGCGATACCATAGATGGCTACCACAGCCACCATACCTGACTGCCAAACAGGGCCTGCAACGGCCTTCTTAGGCTGGGCCTTACAGAAGATAATCATGAGTGCAGCGGCCGAAATCATGACGATCTGGATGACGAGATTCATCTTCAGGTCGACCATGCCTTTTTCAGTAAATCCTTCGGCCACAACGCCTGCTTTAGCCAATGCCGAAGACGAGATGGTTACACCGCTCGCCAGTGTCAGGTCGCCAGCACCCTTCACAGCCTTAACGGTGGGGTAAGATGGCAACAAGTCGGGAAGGGCAGCAAACATCACGATAATGGCCAGAGCGCCCAGGAAGATAAATACGGCATTCTTGGCCGACTGTGGAATCTGCTTGTCGAGAGTAGTAGCATTTGAACCATAGATGTATTCGCGCTGAACTGGGTCGGCTATCTTCTTCTGGAACTCAGGATCCTTATCGAGGTCGAGACCACGATGATAAGAAGCAGCAGCTGCTGCCATCAGTCCGCATACACATGCCGGGATGCTGATCATGAGCACGCGAGGGATGGTGATGTCGAAGTGGTTGGCATTAGAGATAGTAACGAAAGCCACAACTGCAGCAGCGATAGGCGAACAGGTGATACCTACCTGCGATGCGATAGATGCCACACCGCATGGGCGCTCAGGACGGATGCCCTTCTTAAGAGCGATGTCGCAGATGATAGGCATGAGTGTGTAAACCACGTGACCCGTACCCACCAGCACCGTGAGGAAGAATGTACACAGCGGAGCAAAGATAGTGATGTGATCGGGATGCTTGCGCAGTAGTTTCTCGGCTATCTGTATCAACCAGTCCATACCGCCCGAAGCCTGCATGATACCAGCACAGGTTACGGCTGCGATGATGATGTAAATAACGTCTGTAGGAGGTGTGCCGGGTTTCAGTCCGAAGCCGAACACCAGGATGGCCAAACCGATGCCAGAAATAGCTCCCAAGGCCAGACTACCATAACGGGAACCAACCCACAGTGCACCGAGTACGATGCAGAGCTGCAGAATCATTGAAAATGTAATCATACGTTAAAAATAGATCGTTTTAAGTTATAATTATTGGAATTCTGCTGGCAAATATACATAAATTATTTGTAAAAGCAAATTTTTTACTCATTTTTTCAACTATAAATCTTAAAATTATTTATTTATTTGGTTAGGTCAGATAATTTCACTACCTTTGCACGCTAAATAATAAAGATTAAAATATAGAAGCTAAAAAAGTAGGATATGGCAAAGAAGTTTGCAGAACATAACGGCTTGAATCTGACCCAGGTTAACAATGATATCCTGGAGATGTGGCGCGAGAAGAACGTATTCTGGCGTTCGGTTGACGAACGTGAGGGATGTCCACAGTTTGTATTCTTCGAGGGTCCTCCCTCGGCTAACGGTCATCCTGGTATTCACCACGTGCTGGCTCGTACCATCAAGGATACCTTCAACCGTTATAAGACAATGAAGGGTTTTCAGGTAAAGCGTAAGGCTGGTTGGGATACACACGGACTGCCCGTAGAGCTGGGCGTAGAGAAGGAGCTGGGTATCACCAAGGCTGATATCGACAACAAGGCATCGGACAAGTACATCTCGACAGAGGATTACAACAAGAAGTGCCGCGAGAACGTGATGATGTTCACTCAGGAGTGGCGCGACCTCACAGAGAAGATGGGTTACTTTGTAGATCTGGATAATCCTTACATTACCTACGACAACAAGTATATCGAGACACTGTGGTGGCTGTTGCAGCAGTTCTACAACAAGGGACTGCTCTACAAGGGCTACACCATCCAGCCATATTCGCCAGGTGCAGGTACTGGTCTGAGCTCGCACGAGCTGAACCAGCCAGGTTGCTATCGCGATGTGAAGGATACTACGGTTACAGCCCTGTTTAAGGCACTCAATCCTAAGGAAGAGTGGACCAAGTGGGGCGAGGCATACTTCGTGGCATGGACTACCACACCATGGACACTGCCTTCGAACACAGCACTCTGCGTAGGTCCGAAGATTGATTACGTAGCAGTACAGACATACAATGCATACAACGGCGAGAAAATGACCATCATTCTGGCCGAAAGCCGACTGAATGCTTATCTGGCTCCCGAGGGAAATATCACCGACGGCGAGGATATACCTGAGTACAACAAGGGCGAGAAGTTTGTGCCTTACCGCATCGTGGGCCGTTACACCGGTCAGGAGCTGGTAGGCATGAAGTATCAGCAGCTGATGCCTTGGGTTAAGCCTTCGGCTAAGCTCGATCAGAATGCTGCCGACTACGTGAAGGAGTATGCAGCTGCTCATCCTGAGAAGGTATTTGCCAGCGAGAACGGCAAGGATCAGTTTGTAGAGATGGAGAGCGAGGCTTTCCGCGTGATTCCTGGCGACTACGTAACAACCGAGGATGGTGCCGGTATCGTGCATATCGCTCCTACATTCGGTGCCGACGACGCCAAGGTGGCTAAGGATGCTCACATACCAAGCCTTTTCCTTATAAATAAGAAAGGTGAAACACGTCCGATGGTAGATCTTCAGGGTAAGTACTACGTGATGGACGAACTGGACGATAACTTCGTGAAGAACTGTGTAGACGTGAAGGCTTACGGTCACCACGCCGGCGACTACGTGAAGAACGCCTACGCACCTGAGTTTAACAAGGATGGTAAGTATGACGAGCAGGCTGCAGCTAAGGCTGAGGACCTGAACATCGTGATCTGTATGGAGATGAAGCAGGAGGGTACAGCACTCAAGATAGAGAAACACGTGCACAACTATCCTCACTGCTGGCGTACAGACAAGCCCGTGCTCTACTATCCTCTGGACAGCTGGTTTATCCGCTCTACAGCTAAGAAGGACCGCATGTTCGAGCTCAACAAGACCATCAACTGGCAGCCAGAGAGCACTGGTACAGGTCGTTTCGGCAACTGGCTTGAGAACCTGAACGACTGGAACCTGTCGCGCTCACGTTTCTGGGGTACACCACTCCCAATCTGGCGCGACGAGGATGGTAAGGAGATCTGTATCGGTAGCGTTGAGGAACTCTACAACGAGATAGAGAAGGCTGTTAAGGCCGGCGTTATGGTTTCGAACCCATTGAAGGATAATGGATTTGTGCCTGGCGACATGAGCAAGGAGAACTATGACAAGATAGACTTGCACCGTCCATACGTTGACAATATCGTACTGGTATCGGAGAGCGGTAAGCCAATGAAGCGCGAGACCGACCTGATCGACGTATGGTTCGACTCTGGTTCGATGCCTTACGCTCAGATACACTATCCATTCGAGAATAAGGACCTGATTGATAAGGGTATTGCATTCCCATGCGACTTCATCAACGAGGGTGTAGACCAGACTCGTGGTTGGTTCTTCACTCTGCACGCTATTGCTACCATGATATTCGACTCGGTAGCCTTCAAGAATGTAATTTCTTCAGGACTGGTGCTCGATGCTAAGGGTAACAAGATGTCGAAGCACGTGGGCAACGTGGTTAACCCATTTGACATGATAGGCAAGTACGGTAGCGATGCTGTACGCCTGTATATGATGACCAACTCGGAGCCTTGGGACAACCTGAAGTTCGACCCAGAGGGTGTAGACGAGGTTCGCCGTAAGTTCTTCGGCACTCTGTATAACACCTACAGCTTCTTTGCTCTGTATGCTAATGTGGACGGTTTCGACCCCGCTGCAGCACAGGTGGCATTCGAGAAGCGTCCTGAGATCGATCGCTGGATTCTGTCGTGCTTGAACACTCTGATTAAGGGTGTAGAGGCAGAGCTCGACGGATATGATCCTACGCGTGCAGGCCGACTGATTGACGCATTTGTGAACGACGACCTGAGTAACTGGTTTGTTCGCTTGAACCGCAAACGTTTCTGGGGTAAGGAGATGAGCGAGGATAAGCTCTCGGCTTATCAGACTCTGTACACCTGCCTGATGACAGTAGCCAAGCTGCTGGCTCCATTTGCTCCATTCTATGCCGACCAGCTGTATAAGGACCTGGGTGGCGAGCTCGACTCGGTACATCTGGATAAGTTCCCTGTAGCTAATGAGGCACAGATCGATAAGGATCTGGAGGCTCGCATGCAGATGGCACAGAAGATCACTTCGATGGTTCTGGCTCTGCGCCGTAAGGTTAACATCAAGGTGCGCCAGCCACTGCAGGCCATCATGATTCCTGCTGTAGACGATACTCAGAAGAAGCACATCGAGGCAGTGAAGGACCTGATTATGAACGAGGTGAACGTGAAGGAACTGCGATTCGTTGAGGGTGCTGGAGTGCTGGTTAAGAAGGTGAAGTGTAACTTCCGTACCATGGGTAAGAAGTTTGGTAAGCTCATGAAGAGTGTAGCTGCCGCAATGGATGCCCTGACACAGGAGCAGATAGCTGAACTCGAGAAGCAGGGTACCATCGGTATCAATGTGGAGGGGCAGGATATCACTGTAGAGGTGGCCGACGTCGAGATAATCAGCGAGGACATCCCAGGATGGCTGGTGGCCAACGAGGGTAACCTGACTGTGGCTCTCGAGGTAGAACTCACAGACGAGCTGAAGAATGAGGGTATGGCCCGTGAGCTCATCAACCGTATTCAGAACATACGTAAGGAGAGCGGTTTCGAGATTACCGACCGTATCAACGTAACCATCGCTCCTAACGATGACGTGAAGAAGGCTGTAGACAGCTTTGCCGACTACATCAAGACTCAGGTTCTGGCCGACGATATTACTCTGCAACCTAATGAGGGTCAGGAGGTTGAGTTCGATGACTTCAAGTTGAACATTACAGTAACAAAGAATTAAATAATCAATAACTAAATCAATTAAGTATTATGGCAGAGAAGACTCGTTATACTGACGAAGAGCTCGAAGAGTTCCGCCAGATAATCAATGAGAAGATGGCTTTGGCCAAGCGTGACTACGAACAGATGATGCGTGTGCTGACCAACGAGGATAGCAACGATGTAGATGATACATCTCCCACCTACAAGGCATTGGAGGAGGGTAGTGCTACCCAGTCGAAGGAGGAACTTATCTCTATGGCTGCCCGCCAGCAGAAGTTCATTCAGGGCCTTAAGGCTGCTCTGGTTCGTATCGAGAACAAAACGTATGGTATCGACCGTATCACAGGTAAGCTGATTCCAAAGGAGCGTCTTCGCGCCGTTCCTCATGCTACCCTGAGTGTAGAGTCTAAGCTGAACCAGAAGAAGTGACGTTGAAATCTCTTATCACAAAAGGCAGATTGGCGGCTTTGATCATAGTCGCCATTCTCCTTGTTGACCAGGCTATCAAGATTTGGGTTAAGACATCGATGACTCTGCATGAGAGCATCCATATCACCGACTGGTTCTACATCACCTTTATCGAGAATATGGGTATGGCCTTCGGCATGCAGCTGGGTAGCAAGATAGTTCTGTCGCTATTCCGCGTGATTGCCATCGGTGTGTTGGGTTACTACATCCGCAATCAGGTAAGACAGAATGCTCATACGGGATATATAGTATGTCTGGCCATGGTGCTTGCTGGTGCTGCCGGAAACTTGATTGACTGTATGTTCTACGGACTGATATTCAACGAGTCGTCGCCCTATTATCTGTCGTATTTCGTGCCGTTCGGATCGGGCTATGCTCCGTTCCTTATGGGTAAGGTGGTAGATATGTTCTACTTCCCGCTGATTGAGACAGAATGGCCCACTTGGATGCCATTTGTAGGTGGCGAGCACTTTGTGTTCTTCAGCCCGGTATTTAATTTTGCTGATGCATGTATCAGTGTAAGCGTGGTATGGCTGTTGCTGTTCTATCGTGAGGAAATAAGTAAAATCTCTGTAAAGAAGGAAGAGGAAAAGAGCGTTGAAGCGTAAGGTTACACATATTATATTTATGGTGGCAGCTGTAGCTATGCTGACTAGCTGTAAACCTGTGGTTCCGTCGAAGTACATACAACCCGACGATATGGAGGACCTTATCTACGACTATCACGTGGCGCAGGGTATTGCTTCGCAAGAAGGTAGCAATCCTGAATATCAGAAACGACTTGCTTTCGAACTTGTGCTGAAGGAGCATGGGGTGACTCAGGCCGAATTTGACTCGAGTCTGGTGTATTACTATACTCGTGCCGACCGATTCCAGGAGATTTACAAGAATGTGGAGACGCGACTGAACAAGGAGGCTGAGAAATATGGCGGCGCCGTGAACAGTGCAGCTCAGATGTTGGCTAAGGCTTCGCTTAATGGCGACACTGTGGATGTATGGAACGGCAATCGCGCACTGATGCTACTTAACGATCGTCCTTATCATCTGTATCAGTTCAGTCAGAAGGCCGACACCACATTCCATGAAGGCGACAGCTTTATGATGACGATGAATACCAACTGGCTGATGCAGAACGGTAACCGTCAGGCTGTGGTTTATCTGGCCATAACTTATGATAACGACAGTACGGTAAAACAGTATAACACTATCACAGGTGGAGGTATTACCACACTGCGCATAGCTTACTGCAAGGAGAAGGTAAAGGAGATTAAGGGCTTTGTGATGTGCGGTATGCGTCCGGCTAAGGATGATGCCAACAATCTGTGTCTGCTGTTTGTAGACAACATCCAGCTTTATAAGTTCCACAACAAGCTTATCGGACAGCCATCGGCAGCTATGACTTCGCAGCCTGATAGCAGTGCTAAGCGACCAATGAAGCCGGATTCGGCTCAGTATGACTCTCTGCGCCGACCTCATCTGGAGGGAGGAAGACCTATGACCATAGGTGAAATGCAGAAGATGCGCAGACTGCAGGATCCACCTAAGAATATGAATTTAAAACCAATATCTAAGTAATAATTATGAATCTGAAATTCCGTTTAGCATTGATGAACTTCCTGGAGTTCGCTGTCTGGGGAGCTTATCTTACTTGCATGGGAAACTACCTTGGAGTAGCCGGACTTGGCGACAAAATCTCGTGGTTCTATGCTATTCAGGGTATCGTAAGTATCTTTATGCCCACACTGATGGGTATCGTGGCCGATAAGTATATTCAGCCACAGCGTTTGTTGGGACTTTGCCACTTGGTAGCTGGCGGCTTTATGCTGGGATGCTGGTGGCTGGGTTATCAGGCCGGATTCGGCCAGGAGTTGCCCGACAAGTCGCTGTTTATCACTCTATATACATTAAGTGTGGCATTCTTTATGCCAACCATCGCGCTGTCGAACACCGCTGCATTCACTATTCTGAAGAACAACGGACTTGACACCGTGAAGGACTTCCCACCAATTCGTGTGCTTGGCACTGTGGGATTTATCGTAACCATGTGGTTTGTTAACTGTGCCGTATGGCAGGATGGCAGCTTCAGCTTGACGCTGGCCGACAGCGCATACAAGTTCCAATACACCTACATGCAGTTCTTTGTATCGGGTATTCTGAGCATTGTGCTCTGCTTCTATTGCTTCACATTGCCAGAGTGCAAGGTGGTTAAGAAGGAGAAGGTTTCGCTCGTCGAGAGCCTTGGACTGAACGCCTTCAAGCTGTTTAAGAGTAGGCAGATGGCTCTGTTCTTTATCTTCTCGGCTCTGCTGGGTATGTGTCTGCAGGTAACCAACGGCTATGCTGGTCCGTTTATCACCAGTTTCAAGGGTAGTGCCGACGCTGCTATAGCCTCATCGTTTGCTGCTAACAATGCCACACTGCTCACCAGTATCTCGCAGATAAGCGAGGCGCTGTGTATCCTCATGATACCATTCTTCCTGAAGCGTTATGGTATAAAGATAGTAATGCTCATGTCGATGTTTGCATGGGTGTTCCGCTTCGGATTCTTCGGTGTAGGTAACCCGGCTATGCCTGGCGTAATCATGTTTATCCTCTCTTGTATCGTGTATGGTGTAGCCTTCGACTTCTTCAACGTGTCGGGTGGTATCTTCGTAGATCAGGAGTGCGAGCCCAGTATCAAAGCTTCGGCTCAGGGACTGTTTATGATGATGACTAATGGTATAGGAGCTACCTTTGGCACACTGGCCGCTGGCGAGATAGTTAATCATTATTGTAACTGGGAGAATGGATACCTGCAGGGCGAGTGGACCACATGCTGGTTTATCTTCGCTGCATTCGCACTGGTTGTGGGTGTATTGTTCGCCCTTGTGTTCCATCCTGAAAAGAAATAATCACATATAAAAATATGAAGGAATCAAGATATTTTTTCGTACCTGATGCTGAAAATCAGACAGAGTTGCCCACCGACGAGGCAATGCACGCTATGCGTGTGTTGCGCCTGAAGAGTGGCGACGAGCTGTATTTGATGGATGGCGAGGGTAATTATTTTCGTGCACAAGTAACTGTTGCTGCTACACATCATTGTTACTACGAGATACTGGAGAAACTGCCACAGGAGCGTCAATGGAAAGGCCATCTGCACCTGGGTATAGCTCCAACCAAGATGATGGACCGTATGGAGTGGATGATGGAGAAGGCAACAGAGATAGGTATAGACGAGGTGTCGTTCCTTAACTGTAAGTTCTCAGAGCGCCGCCTGGTAAAGCTGGTACGTCTGGATAAGATAATCACAGCTGCTGTAAAGCAGAGCCACAAGGCTTGGAAGCCACAAGTGAACGAGATGGTTCACTTCAACCACTTCCTGGAGCAGCCTATTCAGGGGCGAAAGTATATTGCCCACTGCTATGAGGAAGTACCACGCACAGAGTTGTTCGACGAGTTGCGCAAGCCATCGGATAGCGACGACGCCACAGTACTTGTAGGCCCAGAAGGCGACTTCTCTATCGACGAGGTAAAGGCTGCAGTAGAGGCTGGTTGGGTGTCAGTAAGTCTCGGCCAGAGCCGTCTGCGCACAGAGACAGCCGGACTGTCTGCCGTGATGATGATGCAGCTGGCCCAGAAGTAACATATAACAATAAACTAAAGATAACCATTTAAAACTATAAGATATGACCGACGAGAAGATTATGGCTACCATCAAGCCCGACGGCGAGTGCTGGCAGCCCGAACTCGAGAAAATGCCAAGAGAGCAACTGCAGCAGTTGCAAGTGAAAAAACTGAAGGATACCATCAACGTATGCCTTAAGTCGCCTTTCTATCAGAAACGTTTGGGCGATATGGGTATCACGGCTGATTCTATCAACAGCCTTGATGATTTGCGTAAGATTCCATTTACCACAAAACAGGATCTGCGCGAGAATTATCCTTTTGGTCTCGTTGGTGGAAATCTTGACGATGCCGTACGTATCCACTCTACCAGTGGTACTACAGGTAATCCATGTGTGGTAGTATATTCTGAGCACGACATCTGTTCGTGGGCTAACATGATTGCCCGCAATCTGTATATGGTAGGTTGCCGCAAGAGCGATGTGTTCCAGAACTCTAGCGGTTACGGTATGTTTACCGGTGGTTTGGGATTCCAGTACGGAGCAGAGTGGCTGGGTGCTATGACAGTGCCAGCTGCAGCAGGTAATTCTAAACGTCAGATTAAGTTCGTGAAGGACTTTGGTACCACCTGCCTCCACGCTATCCCATCTTATGCCATCCGTCTGGCTGAGGTGTTTAAGGAGGAGGGTGTAGATCCTGCTACAACCAAGCTACGTACACTCTGCATCGGAGCTGAGCCTCACACCGAAGAGCAGCGTCGTCGCATAGAGCGCATGCTTGGAGTAAAGGCCTACAACTCGTTTGGTATGACTGAGATGAATGGTCCTGGTGTAGCCTTCGAGTGTAAATATCAGGAAGGTATGCACTTGTGGGAAGACAACTATATCGTAGAGATTGTTGATCCTGACACACTGGAGCCTGTGCCCGATGGCGAGATGGGTGAGATGGTGCTTACCACACTGGATCGCACCATGATGCCAATACTCCGTTATCGCACTCGCGACCTTACCCGCATAATCCCAGAGCCATGTAAGTGTGGCCGCACCCATCGCCGTATCGACCGTATCAAGGGTCGTACCGATGATATGTTTATCATCAAGGGTGTAAATGTATTCCCAATGCAGGTAGAGAAGATACTGGTACAATATCCTGGTCTGGGTTCTAATTATCTTATCACTCTCGAAACCATCGACGATAACGACGTGATGACAGTTGAGGTTGAGCTCGATGGACTGGATACCGACATCTATCCAGAGATGCAGAAGATGATGAAGGACATACAGCGTGCACTTAAGGATGAGATACTGCTCACACCTCAGGTGAAACTGGTCAAGAAGGGCTCACTGCCTCAGAGCGAGGGCAAGGCCGTTCGTGTAAAAGATTTAAGACCCTCTAGAGGATGAAGAAACTTATAGTGGCTGTATTGATGGCCATGACATTTGGTCAGGCATCGGCTGATGGCGTCAAGATTCGCGACGTGTTCAGGGAGATGCCAGACTCACTTATGCCTTATCTTTCACTCAACAATCGTCTGGACTTTATAGATTTCCTCGATTCGGGCATGAAAGCTGAGGTACGTAATACGCTTGGCGGCATGAGCGAGATGACGTCGATGGCCGACGATAGTCTGACTATACGCATGAGTAACGGATTACGAGTAGATATGCTGTTGATGGACAGTACGGTAGTGATGATAGAGACTTTCTTGGTAGATTCTATCTACGGTGAGAGTAAGGTAAGCTACTTTACAACCCAGTGGAAACCACTGCAGCAACCAAGCTTCAGCGAGGCACAAAAGCAGCGTATCAGTAGTTTGAAATTGCAAAATATAGTAAAGCGCGACGATGATTTGCTGAACAAACGTTAAAATACTGCGATTTCCTTCTTCTAGTTTACCGCTTTTTGCAGAAAAACACTACTTTTGCAGCGTGTTTTTCATGGTATTAGATTATTAAGGTTAATTAGAAGATCGTTTATCGTGAGGTAAGTGATATTTCGGCCTCCATAAAGTAATGTTTGAATTATTTTTTTAAGAACATTAGTTTATGGTTAAAAAAAGAGGAACCTGAGAAGGTTCCTCTTTTACTGTCTATATATGCTTGGCTTAGTAGCTGCGAGCAATAATCACACGACATTTGGCAGGTTTGCCAGTTACCATATCTACACCAGGAGTCTGCTCTACGCCGAATGGCACACAACGGATAGTGGCCTGAGTCTCCTCCTTGATACGCGCCTCAGTCTCGGCTGTACCATCCCAGTGGCACAGGAAGAATCCACCGTCCTTAACTTTCTCCTTAAACTCCTCGTAGTTATCGCACTCGTAGATGCGAGCATCGCGATAGTCCTTGGCCTTCTTGAAGATATTCTGCTGGATATCCTCGAGCAGCTGCTCTACGTACTCTGTGATACCCTCGATGGGGCGAGTCTCTTTCTCCAAAGTATCGCGGCGCATTACCTCGATTGTACCGTTCTCAAGGTCGCGAGCACCCAGAACCAAACGTACGGGAACACCCTTCAGCTCGTAGTCGGCAAACTTAAATCCAGGACGCTTGTTGTCAGTATCGTCGAACTTAACACTGATGCCCTTGGCGCGCAGAGCCTCGATGATAGGAGTAACCTCCTTGTTAACTTGCTCAAGCTGCTCAGGCTTGTTGGCTATAGGAATGATAACTACCTGGATAGGAGCCAGACGTGGAGGCAATACAAGTCCGTTGTCATCGGAATGAGTCATGATGAGCGCACCGATAAGACGTGTAGAAACACCCCATGATGTAGCCCATACGTACTCTGGCTTATTCTCCTTATTAAGATATGTAACCTCGAATGCCTTTGCAAAGTTCTGACCAAGGAAGTGGCTGGTGCCGCTCTGCAGAGCCTTACCATCCTGCATCATAGCCTCGATGGTGTATGTGTCGAGAGCACCAGCAAAACGCTCAGTCTCGCTCTTAACACCCTGTACCACAGGTACTGCCATCCACTCTTCGGCAAACTTGGCGTAAACCTTCAGCATCTTCTGTGCTTCCTCTTCAGCCTCCTCGCGTGTGGCATGAGCTGTGTGACCTTCCTGCCACAAGAACTCAGATGTACGAAGGAATGGGCGAGTACGCATCTCCCAACGCATAACGTTACACCACTGGTTGCACATCAGTGGCAGGTCGCGCCATGACTGAATCCAGTTCTTATATGTGTTCCAGATGATAGTCTCTGAAGTAGGACGTACAATCAGTTCCTCCTCGAGCTTAGCTGTTGGGTCAACTTCTACACCGCTCTTATCCTCCTTGGCGCGCAAGCGGTAGTGAGTTACTACTGCGCACTCCTTGGCAAATCCCTCAACATGTTCTGCCTCTTTTGAGAGGAATGATTTTGGGATGAGCAGTGGGAAATATGCATTCTGTGCTCCTGTTTCTTTAAACATTTTGTCAAGCTGCTGCTGCATCTTCTCCCAGATGGCGTAACCATAGGGCTTAATCACCATACATCCGCGTACGGCGCTCTGCTCAGCCAGGTCGGCTTTAACTACCAGGTCATTAAACCACTGGCTGTAGTTGTCAGCTCTTTTCGTAAGTTCTTTTAATTCTTTTGCCATATTTTTTCTCTATGTTTTCAATTTTGCGTGCAAAATTACTAAAATCTAAGCAAAACACCAAATATTATTTGAGTTTTTTCTAGAAACATCAGCAATCTTTTATTTATACAATTTGATTACATTCTGCGACGAAACTCTGAGCATGTGATGGCTGTAGCTATGGCCACATTAAGACTATCTGCTGTGTCGCCTTTGTGGAAATCGGGAATTAATAGCTTATGTGTGACGCGCGAACGTACAGCATCGCTGATGCCATTACCCTCATTGCCCATCACTATGATGCCTTGCTGCGAAAGCTGCTGGGTATAGATATTGTCGCCATCGAGGAAAGTGCCATAAACGGGGAATTTATCGGGAAGACTATCAAAGAGCAACTGTGGATCGACATATTTAATATGTACGCGGGCGATACTGCCCATCGTGGCTTGAACCACTTTGGGATTCCAGGCGTCGACGGTGCCTAAGCTACAATAAATGGTATCGATACCAAACCAATCGGCGATACGGATGATGGTGCCAAGGTTGCCTGGATCTTGCACATTGTCGAGCAGGATGCTCAGGGCGTTTTTAGGCGAAGGAATGGTCTGCTCATCGGGGATAGGGAAGAGTGCGAGCACCTGTTGTGGATGTTGCAGAAGACTTAATCTTGTCAACTCTTCGAGATTGACTTCGGATAATTGAGAATCTAAAACTGAGAGTTGTGAAGAGTTATCTGTTATCCAATCCTGGACGGCAAAGATCTGGCGGGGTTTAAAGCCAGCGCGGAGCAGGTCGCCTACTACCTTGTGGCCTTCGGCTATAAAGAGACCTTCCTGTTTGCGAAACTTCTTGAGTTCTAGTTGGTGTATGTATTTAATCTGATTTTTGCTAATCATTTTCTATAAATTGCGTTAATTCTGTGCAAAGATACGAATTAATTGAGAATTTAGAATTAAGAATTGATAGATTTTATTAATTTTGCAGCGAAAATGAATAGAATTATAAATTTTAAACATATAGTTATATCGGCAGTTGCGCTATTGATGTGTGGCTGCTCGGCAACTCGCGAAATACCCGAAGGCAGTTATCTGCTAGACGATGTGAAAGTGGTGGCCGACGGCAAATATCGCGACATCAGCACCAGTCAGCTGAAGAACTACGTTCGCCAGAAAGGAAACTCACGCTGGTTCTCGGCAGTAAAACTACCACTAGGTGTATATGCTATGGCTGGTCGCGATAGCAGCTGGCTAAGTCGTACTTTGCGACAGATGGGCGAGGCGCCTGTGATTTACGACTCGGTACAGGCTACGATGACGTGTCGCGACTTGCAGCAAGCTTTGCAGAACAAAGGTTATCTCGATGCGCAAGTAGAACTTTACATCGACAAGAAAGGCAAGAAGCTAGATGCTGTTTATGTGCTACATCCAGGACAGGCTTATTATCTTAGAGAGCTGGACTACGTGATAGAGGACTCGACGATAGCCCGACTGCTGAAGGGACAGAAACGACAGCTGCACTCTGGTATGCAGTTCGGTGTGGAGACGCTGGCGCAGGAACGTAACAGCATAACACAGTATTTGCAGAATCAGGGTTACTACCGATTCCATAAGGAGTATATCACCTATGCAGCCAGCAAGGACGAAGAGCAGCACGGTGTGAATCTGACGCTGCGACTTCAGCAACAACATAAGGCATATACCATTGCCGCCATCGACTACGAGGCTGGTGCTGAAGACAACAGGATGCATCTGCGCCCCAAGGTATTGAGCGAGAACACATTCCTGGAGGTTGGCATGCCGTATTCGGCCGAAAAACTACAGAATACGTATAACCACTTTGGACGTTTGGGCGCTGTGAAATATACCAACATAGCATTTGAGCAGAGTCCCGACACTACACTGCTTAATGCAAAGATACAGGTACTTACAAACAAGCCAAGCACAATTAGTTTCCAGCCAGAAGGTACCAATACTGCAGGTGACTTTGGTGCTGCCGCATCGCTTACTTATCAGAATCGCAATCTATTTCGTGGTTCAGAGACGTTCAGTTTGCAGTTACGTGGTGCCTATGAGGCAATAAAAGGATTGGAGGGGTATAGTAATCAGAACTTCACTGAATATAGTGTTGAAACGAGATTATCGTTCCCACGATTCATCGTACCGTTTCTTAGTCATGCATTCCGACGCAGAACGTTGGCTACCAGCGATTTGAGTCTTATTTATGATACTCAGGATCGTCCGGAATTCCATCGTAGAGTGCTCACAGCAGGATGGGCATATCAGTGGCGACCAAGTAATCGTTACGATAGTTACAGATTCGACCTGGTGAATCTAAACTATGTCTTTATGCCCTGGATAAGTGACACATTCAAAAAGGAGTATTTGGATAACGAGACAAATTCGAATGTGATATTAAGATACAACTACGAAGACCTGTTTATTATGCGTATGGGATTTGGCTACGCATATAATAATGGTCATGTGGCACTTCGTACGAATGTAGAGACTGCAGGCAATTTGCTTGGTGCATGTTCAAAGATGTTTGGTAGTTCGAAAAACAGTATGGGACAATATGAACTGTTTAACATCGCCTATGCTCAATATGTGAAGGGCGACTTTGATTATACTCAGGAGATACTGAAGGGAACTAATGACCAGCTGGTGTTTCATATCGGGGTAGGTGTGGCATATCCATACGGAAACTCTGAGGTGTTGCCATTCGAAAAAAGATATTTTTCGGGTGGTGCCAATAGTGTGAGAGGATGGACGGTAAGAAGTCTTGGACCAGGTAGATATAAAGACAGTGACGGACGTATAAACTTTATTACACAGACCGGCGACCTGAAACTTGACCTGAATGTGGAGTACAGAATGAAATTGTTTTGGAAATTTAATGGTGCAGCATTTGTGGATGCCGGTAATATATGGACTATTAGAGATTATGAAGGTCAGCCTGGTGGACAATTCAAACTAAATAGTGTGCTTAATGACCTGGCAGTGAGTTACGGACTTGGACTGAGATTAAATTTTGACTATTTTATATTACGTTTTGACTTAGGCATGAAGGCTGTTAATCCTGCCTATGAGATAGAGTCGGACGACCACTATCCGCTGATCCATCCCAAATTAAGTCGTGACCTCGCATTCCACTTTGCTGTAGGTATGCCATTTTAAAGTTATAAATAATGTGAAAAGCCGATGGCGTTTTCATATTATTTTAGTACCTTTGCACGAAAATTATAATCTGACATGTTGAAATTTATATCGTTTGGAAGCGGTAGCAGCGGTAATTGCTATTACTTGGGCACTGCGACAGACGGGCTGATAATAGATATAGGAATCGGAATACGCACACTAAAAAAGTATTGCAGAGAATATGGAATTCAGCTTAATTCGGTAAAGCGTATCTTGATAACCCACGATCATGCCGATCATATAAAATCGGTGGGAGCCCTGAGTCATGACATGAATCTGCCTGTATATGCCACGTGCAAAGTGCACGAGGGTATTGATCATAACTATTGTGTTACACGTAAGGTATCGGCTGACCATAAGAAGGAACTTGTGGTAGGTGAGTCTGTACAGTTGGGCGATTTCTGTGTGCGTCCTTTTGCTGTGCCCCACGATGCGAGCGAGAACGTAGGTTATGAAATAGGAGTAGAAGGAATAACTTTTGTGGTACTTACCGATGTGGGTAGCATAACCGATGATATCCGTGAGGCCATTAATCACGCCAATTACTTGGTGATAGAAGCCAACCACGATGTGGAGATGCTTAAGAATGGTCCATATCCTGTTTATCTTCAGCAGCGTATACTGAGTGGGAGCGGACATCTGTCGAATGTGTCGTGTGGTGAAGCTTTGGTTGAGAATATGAGCGAGGACCTTAAGCACATATGGCTGTGCCACCTGAGTGAAGAGAATAATCATCCAGAATTGGCTCGTAAGACCGTAGAGCAGATTCTGCGTAGTCACGGAGTGATTCCTGGTAAGGATGTGGAGTTGGAGGTATTGAAACGTAAGACTCCAACAGGTGTGTATGAAATCGTAAAAGATTGAAGATTTATATAATTGAAGTTTATGGCAGAGGTAATTGTGAAGGATGAGGAGTTGCAGAAGGCAGCGTTGGAAGGAATGGACGAGTTCCTGGCAGTGTTTGTGAAGGCTATCTACGATGCTATTGGAGGTGAACTGACGGCCGAGAGTATGCAGAAGTTGAATGCCGACCAGCTGACGCTGTTGGCTTGGACCATCCTGCACGACGAGGTGATGGACGGTGGATTTGTACAGTTGATATACAATGGTTATGGTCCGTTCATCTTCAAGAATCCTCTGGCCAAGGCCTTGCGCCAGTGGGATATGCGTGCACCATCAAAGCTCATATATGATGCCCACACGCTGTGGCTGAAATACCGCGAAGAGATTGAGACAGAGAAGAGTGATGAGGACTTCATGGCCATGTTTGAGCAATATCCGGAGTTCGAAAACCTCGATGACATCTTCATAGAAAACGAAGAAGAGTGGGTGGAAGATATTGCCCACTATGTGGACGACCATCTTGAGAACTTCGCTAAGATCGTTTAGAATTAAGAGATGAACAAGACTGAAGAACAGATAAGAAAAAAGAGTCCGGTACAGGTTCGCAATAAGAAAGCATCGTTCGAGTACTTTTTTATTGATACCTATACTGCAGGTATTGTGCTTACGGGTACTGAAATTAAGAGTATCCGACTAGGCAAGGCGAGTCTGGTGGACACATACTGCGTGGTGATAAACGGCGAACTGTGGGTAAAGGGCATGAACGTAAGCCCTTACTTCTATGGGTCGTACAACAACCACGAAGCTAAGCGCGACCGCAAGTTGCTGCTTACGAAAAAAGAAATACGAGCCCTTGAGAGTGCTACTAAGCAGACGGGCTATACCATCGTGCCGATACTGGTGTTTATTGATGAGAAAGGACGTGCCAAGGTGGATGTAGCGTTGTGTAAGGGTAAGAAGGAATTCGACAAGCGACAGACGCTGAAAGAGAAAGAAGATCGACGCGAGATGGATCGCGCGATGAAAGTGTGGAAATAGGTATTAGTGGATAGGTGATGGATAACAGACTAGGCAAAATAATAAAGGAGAGGGTTCTGGTGCTCGATGGAGCCATGGGAACAATGATTGGTGCTGTGATAGGCAAGGTGGGCAACAGTGATGAACTGAACCTGACTCGCCCTGAAGTGGTATCAGAGATACATAGAAAATACCTTAATGCTGGAGCCGATATCATCACTACCAATACATTCAGTAGTCAGCGCATTTCGCAGGCCGACTATCACTTGGAAGATAAAGCTTGGGAGATGGCTCGTAGCGGTGCCCAGTTGGCTCGCGCCGAAGCTGACAAATTCGCAACAAACGAGAAACCAAGATTTGTGGCTGGTTCGATAGGCCCAACCAATAAGACGCTTTCGATGTCGCCGGATGTTAGTAATCCTGCCCTTCGCGATATCACATACAACGAACTGCTCGAGGCTTACATGGAGCAGGTAGATGGACTGATAGAGGGTGGGGTAGATACCCTGCTGATAGAGACCATCTTTGATACTCTGAATGCCAAGTGTGCCATCGATGCTGCCATGCGTGTGATGGATAAACGCAGTGTAGAACTACCAATCATGCTATCGGTTACGGTGAGCGATCTGGCTGGACGAACTTTATCGGGACAGACACTCGAGGCATTTCTAGCCAGTGTGAGCACATATCCTATATTCTCGATTGGACTGAACTGCTCGTTTGGTGCTACGCAGATGAAACCCTTTATCCGCGAGTTGGCACAGAAAGCACCTTATTATATAAGTTGCTATCCTAACGCCGGACTTCCCAATGCTCTTGGACTGTATGATGAAACAGCCGAGAGTATGGCACCTAAGGTGGGCGAACTTGTGGATGAAGGAATCGTAAACATCATAGGCGGATGCTGCGGTACTACCGATGAGTTTATCCGATTGTATCAGCCGTTGGTAGTTGGTAAAAAACCGCATTTGCCGGCACCAAGACCACAGACCATGTGGCTGTCGGGATTGGAACTTCAGAATGTAACGGACGAGGTACATTTTATGAATGTTGGTGAGCGTTGCAATGTTGCAGGTTCGCGTAAGTTCTTGCGCCTGATTAAAGAGAAAAAATACGGCGAAGCTTTGTCGATAGCCCGTAAACAGGTGAGCGACGGCGCTTTGGTTATCGACATCAATATGGACGACGGACTGCTTGACGCCAAGCAGGAGATGACCACATTCCTGAATATGATAGCCGCAGAGCCTGATATCGCCAAGGTGCCAGTAATGATCGACTCGAGTAACTGGGAGGTTATTAAGGCTGGACTGAAGTGTGTGCAGGGTAAGAGCATAGTCAATTCTATCTCGCTGAAAGAGGGCGAGGATAAATTTATAGAACACGCGCTGGATGTAAAGCGATATGGTGCTGCTGTGGTGGTGATGTGTTTCGACGAAGAGGGACAGGCCACAACTTACGAGCGCCGCATTGAGATAGCCGGACGTGCCTACAAGATACTGACAGAGAAGGTAGGAATGAATCCGCTGGATATCATCTTTGACCCTAATATTCTTGCCATCGCCACAGGTATGGAAGAGCACGATGCGTATGCCATCGACTTTATCCGTGCTACGGCTTGGATTAAGGAGAATCTGCCAGGTGCACATATCAGCGGTGGTGTGAGTAACCTAAGTTTCTCGTTCCGCGGCAACAACTTTATCCGCGAGGCTATGCATGCCGTATTCCTATATTACGCTATCAAGGCTGGTATGGACTTCGGTATTGTAAATCCTTCAACCAAAGTAACTTACGCTGATATTCCTGAAGATCAACTTGAGATAATCGAGGACGTGGTATTGAATCGCCGCAAGGGAGCTTCGGAGAATCTGATAGAGTTGGCAGGCAAGATACTTGAGGAGGAACTGGCTAAGAAAGAGCAGGGTGGAGGAACCGACGAAAAACTCCCTTTTCAAGATAGACTTCAGACTCCTGTAGAAGAGCGTCTGGCCCAAGCACTGATAAAGGGCGACGGTACATTTCTGGAGGAAGATCTGAAGGAATCGCTCACCAAATTCGAACATGCCGTAGAGATAATCGAGGGACCGCTGATGGCCGGTATGAATAAGGTAGGCAAGCTATTTGGTGAAGGAAAATTGTTTCTGCCACAGGTAGTAAAGACTGCTCGCACTATGAAGCAGGCCGTCGACATTCTGCAGCCATACATCGAGGCCGAGAAGACCGAGAGTACTACATCAGCAGGTAAAGTGTTGCTTGCCACAGTTAAAGGCGATGTTCACGATATCGGTAAGAACATTGTGAGCGTGGTGATGGCTTGTAACGGTTACGAGGTGATAGACATGGGTGTAATGGTGCCTGCCGACCAGATTGTGAAAAAAGCTCAGGAAGAGCATGTAGACATGATTGGATTGAGCGGACTAATAACACCTAGTCTTGAAGAGATGGTTAATGTGGCAGAGGAACTGAAGAAAGCCGGTATGGATCTGCCCATTATGATAGGTGGTGCTACCACAAGCGAACTTCATGTTGCACTTAAGATAGCCCCTGTATATGGTGGTCCTGTAGTGTGGATGAAGGATGCGTCGCAGAATGCTCTGATCGCAGCAAAACTGATGACCGATAAGGAATTGGTGGAGCACGAACTTGAAGAGAAATACGATACTCTGCGCGAGGAATATAAGCAGGAGCAGGCACAGATTGTGTCACTTGAAGAAGCAAGAAAGAATAAACCGAAATATGAAGAATAAACTGATTTTGATGGCCATCGCAATGATGATGGCGATTACAGCTACGGCTCAGAAGCGAGAGATGCGTGGTGCATGGATACAGTGTGTGAACGGACAGTTCCAGAACATGGGGACAAAGAAGATGCAGCAGACGCTGACCTATCAGCTGGACGAGTTGAAGAAGGATGGCGTAAATGTTATCATCTTCCAGGTTCGTCCTGAGTGTGATGCGCTTTACGAGAGTAACATCGAGCCTTGGAGCCGATTCCTGACAGGAGTGCAGGGTAAGGCACCTAATCCATACTGGGATCCGCTGCAGTGGATGGTTGATGAGTGTCACAAGCGAGGTATGGAACTGCACGCTTGGATTAACCCTTTCCGTGCCAAGACCAAGACCACCCATCAGCTGGCAAACAATCATATTGCCGTTCGCAAGCCTTATACATGTTTTGCTTACGACGATCTGTTTATTCTGAATCCTGGTATCGAGGAGAATCGCGACTATATATGTATGGTGGCAAAGGATATTGTGGCACGCTATGATGTAGACGGTATACACATGGATGACTACTTCTATCCTTATCCCGTTAAGGGACTGTCGATTCCTGACGATGAACTGTTCCACGACCATTCTAACGGCATAAAAGACCAGAACGATTGGCGCAGATATAACGTGAATCTGTTTATTGAGCAGTTCTACAAGGAGATTCACAGCGTGAAGCCTTGGGTCAAGGTGGGCATTTCGCCATTTGGCATCTATCGCAATAAGAAGTCTTCGCCCGTAGGCAGCGATACTAACGGCACCCAGAATTATGATGATTTGTACGCTGATATTCTGCTGTGGGTGAACAATGGCTGGTTGGATTATTGTGTGCCTCAGCTCTACTGGGAGATTGGCAATAAAGCAGCCGATTACGCCACACTGATTAAGTGGTGGAGTCAGCATGCTGCTGCTCGTCCGCTGGTTATCGGCGAGGATGTGGAACGAACCGTAAAGTATCCCGATCCACAGAATCCTAACATACATCAGCTTGGTGTCAAGATGAATCTGCATCGCCAGAATCCTGCTGTAAAGGGTACTGTACTGTGGTATGCCAAGGCTGCTGTAGACAATGTTGGCAACTATGGAACATCGCTGCGCGAAGTGTATTGGAAGCACCCAGCTCTGCAGCCAGAGATGGATTTTATCAGCAGTAAAGCTCCTAAAAAGGTTAAAAAGCTGGCGCCTATCTGGACCGAGGATGGATATATACTCTTCTGGACTCCATCTAATGGTAAGCATTGGGATTCTAAGTCGGAGAAATACGTCATTTATCGCTTTGCAGCTAAGGAGAAGCTAAATATCAACGATCCATCGAAGATTGTTGCCATTACTGATCAGTTCTTCTACAAACTGCCATACGAGCATGGAACAGAAAAATACACTTACGTGGTAACAGCCTTGAATCGCATACAGAACGAGAGCAAACCTGCGAAAAAGAAAGTAAAGCTTTAAAGCACTACAGATATGAAAGGATTGATAGGAGGAATATTGGGGATGTTGCTGTTGAGCGCCTGTGGTGGCAGAGGACTTTCTGCCGAACAGATGCAGCAGAAACTTGACAGTATCAAGAAGATTGAAATTGCTGAGCGATTGGAGGCAGAGGGCATACACCTTGAGAATGCAGACAATCCGCTGAAGCAGTTTTACGATAGCTTGGCACTGTTGCCCCTGCCTATCACCTATACCGACGAGTTTGTGAGATATCTGCCTAACTTTAAACCTGTGCCACAGGAGATTGCAAAGGTGCTAGACCTAGAAGGCAACGGCAAACAGAAGGCCATTTCGCTTTCCGAATCGCTAGGTGCCAAACTAATGTTGTTGGCTGCTGACGAGAACGAAGATGCCACAAAGTATTCGTTATGGCTGTACTCGATGGATGATAACTGTATGCCCGTAGATAAGTTATGTCTGTATGCCGTTGAAGACGAAGAAGATGAATTCGACTTCGACGAGGAGGAGATACTACAGTACTTCACCATCACCAGTGATTACGAGATACACCTGATGGACTATTCTAAAGAAAAACACAAAACACGTACAGAGGAAGTCTACACGCTTGATGCGTCGCGAAACTTCCTGCTACAAAAGAGTGAAGAACTTGATAATTAGTCCTCGAAGAGTTTTTTAAAGAAATCGTCAAGATCCTCGTTAAGGCCCTGCATCAGATCGGGATCGATGATGACAGTTTCGTCATCAACCAGATATAGCTCGGCAACCGACTCCTTGTCTTCATTCTCCAGAACAAACGAGAATGGCTTGAGTATCGACATGTTTTCTACGGTGTCTCTCATTTTGTCGAGACACTTGCGGAAAACTGATGGAATCTGCTCGAAGAAATCGTCGTCTGTATTGTCTATCCAGTCCTCGATGATACAACGGTTAAGTTCCTCATCGTTATCGTCGAAAGCCATTAGTTCACCCGTTTCCTGTGTTACGCGGAAGTGGATATCGGTCATAACGTTAGCTTCCTCTGATGGAGGAAATTTTTCGGCTATCTTGCGGATAGCACGTTCGATTTGCTGGATAGTAAGTTCGGTTGTCTTCATTTTTATTACTTATTTTGGGGCAAAAGTATAAAAAATCTTTTGTAATTGCAAACGATTACGATTATTTTTGCTAAAAATACCGCAAATCGCTTGTTTTATTCGACAGATTGTCGTACCTTTGCATTATGTAATGTCTACATAGCAAATCGATGAGTAATAAGATATCACACTTGGGAACAATAAAAAGCATTGCTGACGGCTGCATCAAGGTGCAGATAGTACAGACATCGGCTTGTGCTGCCTGTAAGGTGGCTGCCCATTGCAACGCTTCTGAAAGCAAAGTGAAGATAGTGGATGTGCTCTGTAATAATACGTGTGATTATACTATCGGTCAGCAGGTAACTGTATGGGCATCAAAGGATGTGGCCAATCGTGCATTGCTGTTGGGCTTCGGTGTACCTTTCTTATTATTAATAAGCGTACTGATGATCTCGCTCAAGGTGATAGGCGATGAAGGCATATCTGCCTTGGTAGCACTTGGATCGCTGGTGCCTTACTATCTGGCATTATGGTTGATGAAGGACAGAATCCAGAGGACGATTTCCTTTAATCTTGAAATTTAATAGAAAGTAGTAACTAAAACAAATAGAAGTATTTATGGATTTTATCTTGATTGCAGTAATTGTACTTGGAGCTATCGGACTGATAGCTGCTATCGTGCTTTTTGCCGCCTCCAAGAAGTTTGCTGTCTATGAGGATCCACGCATTGCGCAGGTAGGCGAACTGCTGCCTGGTGCCAATTGCGGAGGATGTGGTTTCCCTGGATGTAGCGGTATGGCCGACGCACTTGTTAAGGGTGCCGACGCCGGAAGTCTTGACGGACTGATGTGTCCCGTGGGCGGAGCCGAGACTATGGGGAAAGTAGCCGACTTGCTTGGACTTGCTATAGCAAATAGCGAGCCTATGGTGGCTGTAGTGCGATGTAACGGAACCTGCGAGCATCGTGCCAAGATAGCAGAGTATGCCGGTCTGCGCACCTGTGCAGCCATGCATGCCTGTGGTGCTGGCGATACAGCCTGTGGATTTGGTTGCTTAGGATGCGGCGATTGCGAGGCTGCGTGCCAGTTTGATGCTATCCATGTAAATCCTGAAACAGGAATACCTGAGGTAGATGACGACAAGTGTACATCGTGCGGAGCCTGCGTAAAAGCATGTCCTCGCAACATTATCGAACTTCGTAAGAAGGGCCCGAAGAATCGTCGAGTATTCGTAAGTTGTGTAAACAAGGACAAGGGTCCTGCAGCTATGAAGGCCTGTGCAGTAAGTTGTATCGGATGTGGCAAGTGCGAGAAGGAGTGTAACTTCGGTGCTATCACCGTCGAGAACAATCTGGCTTACATCGATCACGAGAAGTGTCGCCTGTGCCGTAAGTGCGTGACAGTATGTCCAAAGCATGCTATCGTTGACGTGAACTTCCCAACTCCGGCACCTGCTCCAAAGCCAAAAGAACCTAAAAAAGAAGAGGAGGCAACAGCATGAATATCAGAACATTTAGCATAGGTGGTATTCACCCCGCAGAGAATAAACTAACCCACGAGGTTGCTACCAAGGTGGCTGCTCTGCCCAAGCAGGCTATCTTCCCATTGAGTCAGCACATAGGTGCTCCAGCCAAGCCTGTGGTTAAGAAGGGCGACAAAGTAAAAGTGGGAACAATGATAGCCGAGGCTGGTGGATTTGTTTCTTCTCCGATTTTCTCGTCGGTCAGCGGAACAGTATTCAAGATTGATACAGCTATCGACGCCACTGGTTATCGTAAGCCCGTAATCATTATTAATGTAGAGGGCGACGAGTGGGAAGAGAGCATTGACCGCAGTGATAAACTTGAGTTGGTTGAGACTCATCCCGACCTTACACCCGAGGAGATTGTTAATCGCATAAAAAATGCCGGTGTAGTAGGTATGGGTGGAGCTTGCTTCCCCACATTCATCAAACTTACACCGCCGCCAACGGCTAAGGCCGAGTGTGTGATTATCAACGCAGTAGAGTGCGAGCCATATATCACAGCCGACTACCGATTGATGATGGAACATGCTGACGAGATCCTGATTGGACTGCAGTTGCTGATGATAGGTGCTAAGGTTACAAAGGGTTATATAGGTATCGAGACCAACAAGCCCAAGGCCATCGAACTGTTGACAGAAAAGTGTGCCAAGAAGTTCAACGGCACTAAATTCCAAGTTGAGGTTGTTCCATTGAAGCAGCGTTATCCACAGGGCGGAGAAAAGCAGTTGGTTGATGCTGTGATACAACGCCAGGTGCCCGCTCCGCCAGCCATCCCTGTAAACGTGGGTGCTATCGTACAGAATGTAGGTACAGCCTTCGCTGTTTATCAGGCTGTGATGAAGAATAAACCTCTGTTTGAGAGATATACCACAGTGACAGGTAAGAAACTGGCTAATCCAGGCAACTTCCTTGTTCGCATGGGTACACCTATGCAGGACTTGATTGATGCCTGTGGCGGTATGCCTGAGGGCGATAACAAACTGTTGGCTGGTGGACCGATGATGGGTAAGGCTCTTACTTCTACAGAGGTCCCCATCTGTAAGGGAACAAACTCGGTTACCATACTAAGCGACGATGAAGCACGCCGCAAGGAACCACAGCCGTGTATTCGTTGTGCCAAGTGTGTAGGTGTTTGTCCGATGGGCTTGGAGCCATATCTGCTGGCAAAACTCTCGGAGGTAAAGAATTGGGAGCGTGCCGAGAGCGAAGATATTGTAAGCTGTATCGAGTGTGGCTCGTGTCAGTACACATGTCCAGCACATCGTCCGTTGCTCGACAATATCCGTTTGGGCAAGTCTACAGTTATGGGTATTATCCGCAGCCGCGCTGCCAAGTAATAAAATGTTTAATCTTTAATGTTTAACGTTTAATGTCTAAGTTAATAGTTTCATTATCGCCACACGCCCACAGCCGCGATACGATAGAACGCAACATGTATGGTGTCATCATTGCCTTGATGCCTGCGCTGGCTGCATCGTTCTATTTCTTTGGTTTGGGTGCGGTTATCGTAACCACCACAAGTGTGGCAGCCTGCTGCTTCTTTGAGTGGGCTATCTGCAAATATATTCTGAAGAGACAACAGAACACGCTGCTCGACGGGTCGGCTGTAATTACCGGTCTGCTTCTGGCGTTCAACGTACCTTCAAACCTGCCCATCTGGATTATCCTGATCGGTGCACTGTTTGCCATTGGTGTGGCTAAGTTCACATTTGGCGGTTTGGGCAATAATATCTTCAACCCCGCATTGGTGGGTCGTGCAGCCCTGCTGGTTGCATTCCCTGCACAGATGACCACATGGCCTAAGATTGGTCAGTGGGATACCTATCTCGATGCCGAGACTGGTGCCACACCGCTGTCGATTATCAACTCGGCCATCCGCACAGGCGATGCATCGATACTCGATCAGCTGCCGTCATCGTTCGACCTTCTGTTGGGTTCAAGTTCAGGCGGTGCTGGTGCCATGGGTGAGATCTGTGCCTTGGCTCTGCTGATGGGTCTGGCATTTATGCTTTACAATCGCATTATAACCTGGCACATCCCTGTGTCTATTCTCGGTACAGCGTTTGTATTGTCAGGCCTGCTGCATCTGGCCGATCCTATTTATCCTGATCCTATCAGCGTGCTGCTTACCGGTGGTATGATGCTTGGTGCCATCTTTATGGCTACCGACTATGTCACCAGTCCTATGACACCTAAGGGACAGATTATTTATGGTGTTGCCATCGGATTCCTTACTGTGGTAATTCGCAACTGGGGTGCTTATCCTGAGGGCATGTCGTTCGCTATTCTTATTATGAATGCGTTCACACCGCTGATTAACAATTATGTTAAACCAAAACGATTCGGGGAGGTTGCAAAATGAAGAAGCTAGAATCTACATTACTAAATATGGTGCTGGTACTCACATCGGTAGCAGTCATCATGGGTGGCATCCTCGCTCTCGTAAATCATCTTACCGAGGGACCGATAGCTGAGCAGAAAGCTACTGCATTGGCCGATGGTATCAAGACCGTGATGTGTGTAAGCGACCTGACGGTGGCTAGTACCGACACCGTGAAGCAGACCGATGCCAAGGGCAAGGAACTTACGTATATAGTATATAATGTGTGCGACGCTAAGGGCGACGACCTAGGTGCTGCAGTAGAGTCGACCACCGGTGGATTTGGTGGCGACCTGAAGGTGCTGGTAGGTTTCGATACCGAGGGCAGCATACTTGGTTACACGCTGCTTGAGCACGCCGAGACTCCAGGACTTGGAGCCAAGGCCGATAGCTGGTTCCAGAAGGGCCAGAAGGGCGATATCATCGGCAAGACACCTGCCGAACCTCTGACAGTATCAAAGGACGGTGGTCAGGTTGATGCCATCACAGCATCTACCATCACCAGCCGTGCATTTCTGTTGGCCGTTAACAATGCTTATAATGCTTATGTGGGTGCCCTGAATACCGATGCAGAAATTGGAGCCTCAAAGCAAGTAAAAAACTAAGATTTTAGAGAGATATGAGTTATATAAGTATTATCAAGAATGGCATCGTAAAAGAGAACCCTACGTTCGTACTGATGCTGGGTATGTGTCCTACGTTGGCCACTACCACCTCGGCCATCAACGGCATGTCTATGGGACTTGCCACGATGGCGGTACTTATCTGCACCAATTTCGTTATTTCGTGTTTAAAATCAGTCACTCCCGATAAGGTCCGCATACCAGTGTTTATCGTAGTGATTGCAGCCTTTGTTACCATCCTGCAGATGGTTATCAAGGCCTATCTGCCCGATGTCGACAAGTCGCTGGGATTGTTTATCCCGCTGATTGTGGTCAACTGCGTTATCCTGGGGCGAGCCGAGGCATTTGCTGCCAAGAACTCGCCAGTAGCTTCGCTGTTTGATGGTATCGGTATCGGTCTCGGATTCACACTAGGACTGACTCTTCTCGGTATGTGTCGCGAGTTGCTCGGTTCAGGTTCACTCTTCGGACTTACACTTGTGCCCGAGACTTACAATATTCTGCTCTTTGTTCTGCCTCCGGGTGCTTTTATCACCCTTGGCTTCCTGATTGCAATTGTCAACAAACTGCGCAATGCATAATGTTTAATGTTTAATCTTTAATGTTTAATCAATTATGGAATACGTTTTGATTTTCATTAGCGCCATCTTTGTCAACAACATTGTGTTGTCGCAGTTCCTCGGCATCTGCCCGTTCCTTGGCGTATCTAAGAAGATTGACACATCGCTGGGCATGTCGGCAGCTGTAGCATTCGTGCTCACGCTGGCCACCATCGTTACCTGGCTGGTTCAGAAATATGTGCTCGATGCATTCGGCCTGCAGTATCTGCAGACGATAGCCTTCATTCTGGTGATTGCTTCGCTGGTGCAGCTGGTCGAGATTGTACTCAAGAAAGTGTCGCCCGCGCTCTATCAGGCACTAGGCATCTTCCTTCCGCTCATCACCACCAACTGTGCTGTGCTGGGTGTAGCCATTCTGGTCATCCAGAAGGATTTTAATCTGCTGCAGTCTGTGGTATATGCATTTTCTACCGCCATTGGTTTCGGACTGGCACTCACCGTGTTTGCCGGCATGCGCGAGCAGCTGGAACTCACCAAAATACCAAAGGGCATGCAGGGTATGGCCATCGTCATGCTGTCGGCTGGTCTGCTCAGTCTGGCATTTATGGGATTCTCGGGTGTCGACGGAGGACTGAAGATTCTCTTCGGCATCGACTAAAATACTACTGATTACTAAAAAGAGTCCGAACTATTTTGTAGTTCGGGCTTTTTTGTTTAACTTTGCCACCGAAAATAATGAATTTGTAAGAAATGAAGATTGGAGATAAAGTAAGATTCCTGAGCGAAGTAGGCGGCGGAAAGGTTGCCGGATTTCAGGGCAAGAACATAGTATTGGTGGAAGACGAGGATGGATTCCAGATGCCGATGATGATTAACGAGGTGGTAGTGGTGAGCGACGACGAGAGCTACGAGACCACCCGTATGGTTGAATCTAAAGCTAAGGCTCAGCAGGCTGCCGACAATGACGAGGAGCCCGAGATAGAGCCTGCCGACCGTCCCATCACATTCAAACCCAAACCCGAGGAGCGCAAGGGTGGCGACAAACTGAGTGCCTACCTGGCATTTGTGCCGATGGACATCAAGGAGTTGTCACAGAGCCGTTTCGAGACATACATTGTTAACGACTCAAACTACTATCTGCGCTATGTATATATGACTGCCGAGGGCAGCGCCTGGAAACTGAGAGCCGAGGGCGAGATTGAACCAAACTGCAAGGAGTTTGTCGAGGAGTTCGGTCGCGAAGAACTAAACGACTTCGAGCACTGCTGCCTGCAGATTATCGCCTATAAGCGTGAAAAACATTATCTGCTCAAGACACCCGTCAACGCCCAGGTGCGTGTAGATACCGTTAAGTTCTACAAGCTGCACGCCTTCCGCGAGAACGACTTCTTCGAGCAGCCCGCACTAATCTACACTCTGATAGAAAACGACGTACAAAAAGTAAAGCTATGAAATACGGATTTGTAAACGTGGCAGCTGCAGTGCCCACGGTCAAGGTGGCCGATGTGGAATACAACGTGCAGCAAGTTGAGAGTCTGATTGCCCAGGCCGAGGATTGTGGGGTAGAGATTGTGGTATTCCCCGAACTCTGCATCACTGGTTATTCGTGTCAGGATCTATTCAAGGAGCAGTTGCTTCTGGATCATGCCGAGGAGGGCGTAGTAAAACTGCTTGACTTCACCCGCAAACTCAATATCATTACGATAGTGGGTCTGCCTGTAGTGGTCAACGGTCTGCTGTTCAACTGTGCCGCAGTCATCCAGAGTGGCACACTGCTTGGCATCATTCCTAAGGTGTACCTGCCCAACTACTGTGAGTTCTACGAGAAGCGCTGGTTTGCTTCGTCGCAGGATCTTAATCCTACCGAGATTTACTTTGCCGGCAGTCCGGTGCTCGTTTCGGCCGAGCCACAGGTGTTCGCAACCCGCGACGGTGTGAAGTTCGGTGTAGAGATTTGCGAGGACGTATGGGCGCCCACACCACCAAGCAACAATCTGGCTCTGGCTGGTGCCGACATCATTTTTAATCTTTCGGCCAGCGACGAACTCATTCGCAAGCATGCATACCTCAAGTCGCTGCTGGCTCAGCAGAGTGCCCGCATGATGTGTGGCTACGTCTATAGCAGTTGCGGCTTTGGTGAGTCTACGCAGGATGTGGTGTATGGCGGTAACGCTATGATTTTCGAGAATGGACGACAGCTGGCTACGGGTGACCGCTTCTCATTGGAGCCTCAGTTGCAGATTCAGCAGATTGACGTGGAGCGTCTGCGCGGTGAGCGACAGAATAACACGACGTTCCGTACGGCACAGGATGGTGCTACGGCACGTGTCGTCTATGCGAAGAGCGTCAACGCGCGTCCCTTCGAACTGGTTCGTCCGGTCAATCCGCATCCGTTTATCCCTGAAGATGAACAGATGACTTCTTCGTGCGAGGAGATCCTGAATATCCAGACGATGGGACTCTGTCGCCGGTTGCACCATACGCATTGCGACAAGGCGGTGATTGGTATCAGCGGTGGTCTCGACTCTACGCTGGCACTGCTCGTCGTGGTACGTGCTTTCGATAAGCTGGGGCTCTCACGCAAGGGTATCATCGGTATCACCATGCCTGGCTTCGGCACTACTGACCGCACGCACGATAATGCTGTCAGTCTGATGACTTCCCTGGGTATCTCCCAGCGGGAAATCAGTATTGCCAAGAGTGTCACCCAGCATTTTGAGGATATCGGCCATGACGCCGCTGTTCATGATGTGACCTATGAGAACTCGCAGGCGCGCGAGCGTACGCAGATATTAATGGATGTAGCCAATCAGGTAGGCGGTATGGTTATCGGTACGGGCGACCTCTCAGAACTGGCTTTGGGCTGGTGTACGTATAATGGTGACCACATGTCTATGTATGGCGTCAATGGTGGTGTTCCCAAGACGCTCATACAGTATTTAGTG
>JAEEGJ010002556.1_pt1 | contig 89723 bp, 77 predicted proteins | sample 8958761 | NCBI WGS metagenome assembly JAEEGJ01 (sample SAMN16246546, study PRJNA631951) | gut metagenome | biome: gut microbiome; feature: rumen; material: RS-attached | host: Bos | place: Iran: Karaj | collected 2018-10
GGGGGCGTAGTCATATTCTTTCGCATCAGCGAAACCCTTTTCTTTCAGCTCAACGATACGAGCCATCAGGGGGTGGTTCAAGTAGAACCCGATCTCAGGATGATCGCTATAATAGTTTGCCATAATTGTTACTTTTCTTTATTAATCAAGCCTTTACAGGTCTCGTAGCAACATATTGCAAAGTAGACTGCAACAAGATCATTAATTAATCTATGCCACACTGATATATTTGTTTGGAGCGAATCATATATTAATACTACTACTACTGCAATAACGTAGAGAACCAGGAATAAAACTTGTTTTTTCATTTTATTTCGAATTCTGCTTATAATACTTGATGAGTTTAGGTACTACCTCTTCCACGGTGCCAACGATCACATAGTCTGCGATGCGGTTGATAGGAGCATCGGGGTCAGAGTTGATGCTGATAATGATACCAGAGTCCTGCATACCAGCGATGTGCTGAATCTGTCCAGAGATACCACAGGCGATGTATACCTTGGGGTGAACGGTAACACCTGTCTGACCAATCTGACGGTCGTGATCCAACCAGCCTGCATCAACGGCAGCACGGCTTCCACCAACCTCACCATGCAGCACCTTTGCCAACTGGAACAGCATATCGAAGTTCTCCTTCGACCCCATACCGTAACCACCTGCAACAACGATGGGCGCACCCTTCAGGTTGTGCTTGGCAGCCTCAACGTGGTGGTCGAGTACCTTTACTACGAAAGCCTCGGGGCTAACGTACTTAGAAACCTCTGGGTAAACAACCTCACCCTTAGCCTTACCCTCGTAAATAGCCTTCTGCATCACACCGCTACGAACGGTAGCCATCTGTGGACGATGGTCGGGGTTCACGATAGTAGCTACGATGTTACCACCGAAAGCAGGACGAATCTGATAGAGCAGATTCTCATATACCTTATTGTTCTTCTTATCCTCGAAAGGACCAATCTCCAGCTCTGTGCAGTCGGCAGTCAGACCAGAAGTCAGAGATGACGATACACGTGGACCAAGGTCGCGACCGATAACGGTAGCACCCATCAGGCAGATCTGTGGCTGCTCCTCCTTGAAGAGGTTCACCAGAATATCTGTGTGGGGAGCTGAGGTGTAAGGGAACAGGTCCTTAGCGTCGAAAACAAACAGCTTGTCAACACCATAAGGCAGAATCTGATCCTCAACCTTACCCTTAATGCCTGTACCGGCAACAACGGCGTGCAGCTCTACGTTCAGTTCATTGGCGAGCTTGCGACCCTTGGTCAGCAGCTCCTGAGATACTTCCTGTACCTGAGTACCTTCTATCTCGCAATATACAAATACATTATTCATAATTTTACAAATTATGTTTTCTGTCGCGACTCAGCCATTCAAGCGAGCTTGATGGCATTCGCTGCTCCAGAAATTCATATCATCCAATGATTTTCTCGTCCAACAATTCTTTGATCATTCCCTCGATGTCAGCATCAGAAGCCGTCAAAGTCTTCGACTCCTTTGCCTGGAACACGATGTTCTTGATGGCCTTCACCTTCGTGGGTGAGCCACTCAGACCACACTGGTTCACATCGCCATCAACATCGGCTACGCTCCACTGGTTGAGTGTCAGTTCAGGACGCTCATCGTACAGATAGTCGTAGGCAGTACCCTCAGCAGGACGCTCCATAGGACATGTAGCGCGCTTGTACTTCATCACCAGCTTGGCGTTCTGTGGACGGCATGGAGCAGCACTACCGTTAACGGTAATCACTACTGGCAGAGGAGCCTCTACGGTCTCCACACCACCATCGATGACACGCTTGATAGTAGCCTTGCCATCCTTTACTGAGAGAACCTCCTCAGCATAAGTTACCTGGTTGAGACCCAGCTTCTGAGCTACCTGAGGACCAACCTGAGCGGTATCACCATCGATAGCCTGACGACCACCAATCACGATGTCAACATCGCCAATCTTCTTGATGGCAGTAGCCAGAGCGTAAGATGTAGCGAGGGTATCAGCACCAGCGAAGAGACGGTCGGTAAGCAGCCAACCTGTATCAGCGCCACGATAAAGTCCCTGACGGATGATTTCGCCTGCACGTGGAGGACCCATCGTGAGGATTCCTACTGTTGAACCTGGATTCTGCTCCTTCAATCGAAGAGCCTGCTCCAAGGCATTCAAATCTTCTGGATTGAAGATGGCGGGGAGGGCAGCACGATTGACAGTGCCTTCGGCAGTCATGGCGTCCTTACCCACGTTTCTTGTGTCGGGTACCTGCTTAGCAAGTACTACAATTTTTAATGCCATATTATTATAATAATGTGTAAAAATGATATCCTTTTCTCAAAAAGCGCTGCAAAGGTACGACTTTTTGCGCACACAGCCAAATAAAATGCACAAAATCAGCCCTTTTGTGCACAAAGCGCGCAATTTGTGCAGTTATTTTTTTGTTATTACGTGAAATATGTGTATCTTTGTCGCTCCTATGATAGACCGAGCGACTGTCGATAAAATTATGGATGCCGTGAACATCGTGGATGTGGTGGGCGAGTTTGTTAACCTGCGCAAGGCGGGGGTTAACTACAAGGGTTTGTGCCCCTTCCACGACGATAAGACTCCGTCGTTTATGGTGTCGCCAGCCCGTCAGATTTGTAAGTGCTTTGCCTGCGGTGAAGGTGGTAATGCCGTGAATTTCCTGATGAAACACGAGCAGATTACCTATCCTGAGGCACTGCGCTGGTTGGCGAAGAAATACAATATCGAGATTCAGGAACGTGAACTAAGCGACGACGAGAAACGTGAGCAGTCGGAGCGTGAGTCGATGTTTGTGGTGAACGAGTGGGCCTGTCAGTATTTCCATGAGATTCTGAAGAATGATGTAGACGGACAGGCCATTGGAAAACAGTATTTCCGCAGCCGCGGCATCCGTGACGACATCATCGAGAAGTTCCAGTTGGGCTTTGCCCTTACGAAACGTGACGCCCTGGCTAACGAAGCCAAGCGCAAGGGCTATAAGGAGGAATTTCTTATCAAAACAGGGCTGTGTTACAGACCCTCCCCTCACCCTCCCTATAGGGAGGGAGAAGACACATCTGCCCCAGACAATCAGCAACAAAGTAACAACTCCCTCCCTAAAGGGAGGGCAGGGGGTGGGTCTCTCTATGACCGTTTTGCAGGGCGTGCCATATTCCCTTGGCTGAATGTCAGCGGTAAGGTGGTGGCCTTCGGTGGCAGAAAGCTTGATGCCGCCACGAAGGGTGTACAGCAAAAGTACGTTAATTCGCCCGATTCGGAGATCTATCATAAGGAACGCGAGCTGTACGGCATCTATCAGGCCAAGAAGGCCATCGTGAAGGAAGACTGTGTCTACATGGTGGAGGGCTATACCGACGTCATTGCCATGCACCAGTGTGGACTGGAGAATGTGGTGGCGAACTCGGGAACGGCGCTGAGCGTATACCAGATTAAGCTATTGCGCAGGTTCACGCCCAACATCGTATTGCTATACGATGGCGATGAGGCCGGTATCCATGCTGCCATGCGCGGTACCGACATGCTGTTGCAGGAGGGCATGAACGTCAAGGTGCTGCTGTTGCCAGACGGTGACGACCCCGACTCGTTTGCCCGTAAGCATACTTCGCAGCAGTTTAAGGACTATATCGAGGCCAACCAGACCGACTTCATCCAGTTTAAGACCGAGCTGATGCTGAAGAACGTGAAGGACCCCATCAAGCGTGCCGAGGCCATCAACAGTATCGTGCGTTCGGTGAGCGTCATCCCTGACCCCATCATCCGTGCTACATATATTGGCGAGTGTGCGCGACGGTTGGAGGTGGACGAGCGGACACTGATTACCCAAACGAACAAATATATTGCCGGTGACCGGGAAGAGCAACGCAAGACTGCTGAACGTGAGGAACAGCGCCAGCAGCCTGCCAGCCAACAACAGCAAGAGGATACCTCGTTCTACCGTCTGTCGTTTGAGAGTACCGTCGAGCGACTCATCATCCAGAATATCATCCGTCATGGTGACGAGATTATATTCAGTGATCTGGAGGCAGAAGATGGGGCGACGGTGAGTTTGAATGTGGCGCAATATGTGGACTACGACCTGTCGCAGGACAACCTGTCGTTCTCGACACCACTATATAATAAGGTGTTGCGCGAGGCCGTCGAGCATTCTGAAGATAAGGACTTCAAGGCCGACCGATACTTCATGCAGCATCCCGATCCGGAGATCAGTCAGCTGGCCTTAATGCTGGGCATTGACAGTCACCAACTGAGTCGCAGCTTCGAACGTCAGGAGAGCGAGCGTGACCTGCGCCAGCGGATGCAACACTTGATTTTGGACTTCCGTATGGACATCGTGAACCAGCACATGAAGGAGGTTCAGCGCCAATTGAAAGAGGCGGGGTCGGACATGAAGCGTATCCGTGAACTGATGGATGAATACAAACAGACCCAGGAACTGCGTAACGCTTTGGCTCGCCAGCGTGGATCGGATGTGATTATCTGAGGAGTTAGAGAAGTTAACGAAGTTATAGAAGTAAGGGATGGGAGGACTGTTTTACATCATCGGCATGACGCTGTTGTGGGGCGTGATAGCACTGACGGTTATTCACGTCGTGATGGACAACCGCCAGCCTGCCAAGACGATGGCGTGGGCATTGGTCATCCTTTTCTTGCCGCTGGTGGGCATTGTACTCTACATCTTCTTTGGCATCAACCACCGTCGCGAACGACTCGTGTCTCAACGCTCGCTGGACCAGTTGTCGAAGCGTTCCATGCTGGGTTTCGTCGAACAGCAGGACCTGCATGTGGCCGATAGTCACAAACAACTTGTCGACCTGTTTATTAATCAAAATCTCTCACTGCCCTTCAAGGTGGCTGCTATCGACATCATGACGGATGGTTACAGCTTTTTTCCGGAACTATTGGCCGACATTGGAAGGGCGAAGCACCACATCCATATTTCCATGTACATTTTCGAGGAGGATGCGCTGGGTAATCTCGTGGCCGATACCCTCATCGACAAGTCACGTCAGGGTGTCAAGGTGCGTATCATCTACGATGACGTGGGCTGTTGGCGAGTGCCCCACCATTTTTTCGAACGGATGCGAGAAGGAGGTATCGAGGTGCAGCCGTTCCTGCCCGTACATTTCCCTACATTTACCAGCAAGGTGAACTACCGTAACCACCGCAAAATCATTGTCATCGATGGTCAGATGGGTTATATCGGTGGCATGAACATCGCCCTGCGCTATGTGAAGGGAACGGGCGACCAACCCTGGCGCGATACGATGTTGCGCCTGCAGGGGCCTATCGTCTACTCGCTGCAACGGGCTTTCCTGGTAGACTGGTATTTCGTGGATCGTACGCTGATAACCAACCGTGACTACTATCCCTCCAGCATTCAACGCTGCACACAGCACACAGCACACTCCACGCCAGTGGGCCAGGTAGTGACCAGCAGTGCCACGGCACGCTATCCGGAGATTATGCAGGGCTTTGTACGTGCCATCACGGCCGCCCGTCGTTATATCTATCTCGAGACGCCCTACTTCATTCCCAACGAACCCGTGCTCTTTGCCCTGAAGACAGCCACCATGGCTGGTGTCGACGTGCGTATCTTGTGTCCACACCATTCCGATGCACGCTTTGCCGAATGGGCATCGCGGTCCTATCTGCGCGAAATCCATGAGGCGGGGGCCAAGGTGTACCTCTATGAATCGGGCTTTATGCATTCGAAACTAATGGTTATTGACGATGCACTGGTGACCTGTGGCTCTACGAATGCCGACTTCCGTTCGTTTGAGAACAATTTCGAGGCCAACGTCTTTATTTATGACCAGGGTACGGCCTTGCGGCTGAAGAAGGTGTTCCTCGATGACCAGTCGTTGAGTGTCACACTCGAGAGCGTTGCTTCGTGGATGTATCCGTCATTCTTTTCACGTCTTTGGGAGAGCGTGACACGCATGATATCCCCATTATTATAACAATGAAGCCGGAAGCTGTGGGCCTCCGGCTTGGTTGCTGTTATTGTTGAATTATTCAACAACAATATGGATATTCTCCTTCGTAATGTCCTCGGCATTGGTGAAGGTAGCGTCCTTCTTGGCCTTGATGACGATGTTCTTCAGGTTGATACCTTTGATAGGCATTTCGGGCAGACCGTTGAACTCCATGGCACGTCCGGCACCGTTGCAGACGATGTCCTGAATGTCGATGTTGCGGAAGATAGGCGTCTCCTCGGTGACGGGCATCTTTGTCGTGTTGTCAGGATTGTCGCCATCGGCCAGCATCTCAGCCACAGACTTTCCACCATAATACATATTGAACGTGATGGCGTCGGTCTTGATGTCGGTCATTGAGATGTCGCGGATGAAGATATTTTCCACAATACCACCGCGGCCACGCGTCGACTTGAAGCGCAGACCCACGTCGGTGCCCAGGAACTGGCAGTTTTCCACGAGAATGTTTCTGACACCGCCACTCATCTCGGAACCGACGACAAAACCACCATGTCCGGCAAAAACGGTACAACCGTCGACAACCACATTCTCGCAGGGACGACCACGCAGACGTCCGTCCTTGTCCTTACCGCTCTTGATGCAGATGCCGTCATCGCCAGCGTCGAACTTCGAATTGACGATGAGGGCGTTCTTGCATGACTCTAAGTCGAGGGCATCGCCATTCTGGGCGAAGGCGGGGTTGCGGGCGAGAACATTGTCGATGATGACATTCTCGCACATCAGCGGATGGATATTCCAGGCCGGTGAGTTCTGGAAGATGACTCCCTGGAGGAGTACGTTCTTACAGTTGACCAGCGAGATCATCACAGGGCGTAGGAAACGCTTATAGTTGTTCCATTCATCCTCAGAGTTAGCCTTGACAACGTTCATGTCGGCATTCTTCTCGGCATCAGCATAGCCCTGAGAGGGTACCCAATAGTCATCGCGAACTTTTACACCGCCGGGACGTGCCAACACTTCTTTCCACTGGCCGGCTGTCATCTTGCCCTTCTTGACAGGACGCCAGTACTGGCCATTGCCGTCGATAACACCACGTCCCGTGATGGCGATGTTCTCACAACCATTGGCAGTAAGTGGTGACTGGCAACGACGGGTTTCCAGACCTTCGAACGAGGTCTTGATGATAGAGTAGAGATTGTCGTCGCCAGAGAACAGGATGACGGCACCGACCTCCAGGTGGAGGTTGATGTTCGACTTCAGTTCAATAGGTCCAGTGAACCATACGCCGGCGGGAACCAACAGACGGCCACCACCCTGACTGCTCAGCTGGTTGATGGCCTTGGCAAAAGCCTCGGTATTGAGGGTGATGCCATCGCCTACGGCACCGAAGTCCTTCAAGTTCACCTGACGGTCAGGGAATTTGGGCGCACTGACCTCGGGCATAGCAAACGGGAGGTTCTGGGTGTAGCACTTGTAAGGATTTTCGCAATTGGCACAAGCCTTGCCCTTGTCGCAAGTGTGCTTTTGTGCTGAAGCCGTCAGTGTGACGCCTAACAGCAAGAGACTGATTAGCTTTTTCATACGTAGTTTTGTTTTTATTTGTATATTTTGATATGTTGTTATTTCGATATGTCGATATGTCGGATTTCGTTAAGCGGAGTCATCACGAAGTCACGCTCTTGCATCAGCGGATGGGGAATCTTCAAGTCAGGCTCGTCGACAGTGATGTCGTCATAGAGAAGGATGTCGATGTCGATAGGACGGTCTTTGTACTGTCGCGTGGGGACTGTCCCATCTGTGCGATGTGTCGTACTGGGGGACTGTCCCCCTATGGGTTTCTTGCGTCCCATGTCGCGCTCAATCTTTTGTGTCAGTCGAAGCACCTCGCGTGGTGTCCGTTCCGTCTCGCAGAGGATGACGGCGTTGAGAAATTTGTTGGGCGACTGAAATCCCCACGGCTCCGTCTCGATGAGTGACGACTGACGCAACACCATGCCCACTCGTTCCCCAATCAGTTGGATGGCTTGTAGGATATTGCTCTCCCGGTCACCCAAATTGGTTCCCAGACCCAAATACACCTTATGCGGTAGCAAATTATTCACTTTTCACTTTTCACTCTTCACTTCATCAGTCATCCAGAATCAGCATACAGTCGCCATAGCATCCGAAATGATAGCCATTGTCCACGGCCTTCTGATAGGCCTCCATGATGAGGTCGTATCCTCCGAAGGCGGCAGTAGCCATGAGCATGGTCGACTCAGAGTAGTAGAAGTTAACAATCAGGCGGTCAGCCAGTCCGAAGTCATACGGCGGGAATATGAATTTGTTGGTCCATCCATTGAACTCCTTCAGCATGCCATCCGTACCCACAGCGGTCTCTGTGGCGCGCAGGGTGGTCACACCGACAGCACAAATATGATGTCCGTTGATCTTCGATTCGTTGACGGGAACGCAGGCCTCGGGAGTGATGATCATCTGTTCTGACCCCATTTTATGCTTCGTCAGGTCTTCCACCTCGATGGTATCGAAGCACCCCAGTCCGCAATGTACGGTGATGAACGAGAAGTTGACGCCGCGAATCTCAAGGCGCTTCATCAGTTCACGGCTGAAGTGAAGTCCTGACGCAGGTGCTGTGACAGCGCCCTCGTGCTGGGCATAGATGGTTTGGAAATTCTCCGTATCGTCTTCCGTCACTGGACGGTGGTCGATGATATAACGGGGAACGGGTGATGAACCTAAGGCGAAGAGTTCCTGTTTGAACTCCTCGTGGGGGCAGTCGTAAAGGAAACGCAGCGTGCGCCCACGGCTGGTGGTATTATCAATGACCTCTGCCACCATCGGACCTTCTTCCTCGAAGAACAGTTTGTTGCCGATACGGATCTTACGTGCCGGTTCCACCAGCACATCCCACAAGCGCAACTCAGGATTCAACTCACGCAACAAGAAGACTTCAATCTTGGCATCGGTCTTTTCCTTTGTGCCATACAAACGGGCGGGGAATACCTTCGAATCGTTGAAGATGATGGCGTCACCCTCGTCGAAATAGTCGATGATGCTACGGAACTTGATGAATTCCTCGGTGTCGTTGCCCGCTTCGTCTTTTTCGAACATCTCGATGGTCTGACTCTTGCGATGCACAATCATCATGCGGCACTCGTCGCGACGATAAACCTTTTCGGTCGTACCATCGGGGTTTTCAAACACCTTGTGGGGAGGTTCCAATGCCAACAACTTGTCGGGCAGGTTAAATTTGAATTGTGACAGTTTCATATGTTTATTTTTGCGTTTTGTCGATATTTCGTGAAGATGTTATCTCGTTATTATTATCAATTTCTTGCTGTTCCAGCCATGCGGGGAAATCATCAATCGTTACGCAGTCCTCGATGTGTACATCGCCCAAACGGGTTCTGCATAGGGCTGTCAGATAGGCTCCACTCTGTAGGGCACGGCCAATGTCGCGAGCCAGCGAACGAATGTAGGTGCCTTTGCCGCAATTGACGCGAATACTCATCTGCATGGTCTCCGGGTCGAAATGGGTCAGCTCTATTTCGTCGATGCGTACCGTCTTGGCTTGCAAGGTTACTTCCTTGCCCTTGCGCTTCAGGTCGTAGGCGCGCTCTCCACCAATCTTACAGGCAGAGTAGGATGGGGGAACCTGTTGAATCTCGCCTACAAAATTGGCGAGGACACTACGAATGAGTGCTTCCGTGATATGCTCTGTCGGGTAGGTCTGGTTTACCTCGTGCTCCATGTCGTAGCTGGGCGTGGTAGCACCCAGTTGCAGGGTGGCGGTATACTCCTTCGTGTCGAGTTGCAGACGTTCAATCTCCTTGGTCTTCTTCCCTGTGCAGAGAATGAGTACGCCAGTGGCCAGTGGGTCGAGGGTTCCTGCATGGCCCGTTTTTACACGGCGAACACCGACTTTCTTCGATATACGGGTCCTGACAAAGGCCAGCGCTCCGAATGACGTCATCCGGTGGGGCTTGTTGATGTATATGTATTCTCCCTCGATGAAATTCATTTAGTCAACCATTGAAAGTGAATGCCCGGTGAGCAACAGCAGGATAATGATGCCGCCAACCACGATGCGGTAAATACCAAAAACCTTGAAACCGTATTTGGTTAGGAAAGCCACAAACCACTTCATGGCGAACAGGGCCACGACGAAAGCCACAACACAACCCAATATCAGCATGGTGATATTATGGCTTGTTGCCCATGCGGCATCCTCCTTCAGCAGGTCGAGCAGGTCGAGTAGTGTCGCTCCAGCCATTGTGGGAACTGCCAGGAAGAATGAGAATTCAGCGGCGCGCTGACGAGTCAGCCCCTGTGTCATACCTCCAACGATGGTTGCCATTGAACGTGACACACCGGGAATGACAGAGATGCACTGGTACAGACCGATATTGAAAGCACGGCGCTCATTGAGTTTGTTGTTGTCGTTACCCTTGTTGAACAACTTGTCGCAGAAGAGCATGAATACACCACCGACAACTAGCATGATAGCCACCACCTCAACGCTGTCAAGCAACCAGTCGAGCAATCCCGACTTCTTAGCCAGCAGACCGATAATCACAGCAGGTAACACACCGACAATGAGCAACCAATAGAAGTAATACTTGTGCTTCAGTCGCATCCACAGGGAACTACCCTTAGGTGCCGGCGAGTTGTCAAAACGGAAGAAACGTTTCCAATAGAGACATACCACAGACAGAATAGCGCCAAACTGAATGATAAAGGTGAAAGCGTGTACAAAGGGATCGCCTTGCTGAATGCCCAGCAGGTTTTGCGTAATAATCATGTGCCCGGTGGATGATACAGGCAGAAACTCCGTCAGTCCCTCCACAATGGCGATGATAATTGTCTCCAGCCACGTCATGCCTCAACCTCCTTCTCTGTCGTCTGTGCAGTGTCGTCGCCCTTTGGACGGCGTACGACGGCATAAATCATCGACACGAAACCTATCAGGCAAACCACAGGGGCTACCTTGATACGACGGGCACTGAAAATGTCTGGCTCATAGGCTGCCTCGCTCGAGCCCGATCCACTCATCAGCAGAAAACCGATAATGACCACGGCCATTCCTACTGCCAGCAGGATGTAATTCACGCGGTCAAATGCAAAATTACTCTTATCCATTATTCTTTTACTTTTTACTTTTTCACCTTTTAAATCTTATAAAGCTCTCCGGCTGTCATCTTCAGGAACTTGTTGACGGCCAGCCAAGCGCACAGTGCCGTAATGACAATGCCGAACACCAGCACGGCAACGGCTGTCAGTACCAGCACCTCCCACGTTACGATATCCATCACGCCAGGCTGGGTCAGATAGAGCCCGTAGACGCCCAGTCCCAACACAATAATAGCCAGGATGGCCGCCAGCACTCCGATGCCGATAGCCTGCTTGAGGAAGGGGCGGCGAATGAATCCCCACGAGGCTCCCACGAGTTTCATGGTATGGATGACGAAACGTCGGGCATACACGCTGAGTCGTACCGTATTGCTGATGAGCGAGAACGAAACAAACGTCAGCAGTACAGCCAGTACTAGCAATACCAGACTGACGCGGCTCAGGTTCAAGTTTACCTTGTCCATCAGGTCTTCCATATAGCTCAGGTCACTCACGCGGGAGTCTTTTCTGATTTCTTTGGCTATCCACTTCAGCGAGTCGCGGTTGGCATAGTCAGCTTTAAGCTGTATCTCCAGCGTGGCGGGGAAGGGGTTGAAACCCAAGAATTCCGTCGGGTCGCTGCCCAGTTCCTTTATCTGTTCGCGCTGTGCCTGCTCCTTACTGATATAGTCGATGTTGTGAGAGTAGGGACGGTGGTACAAGTCACGGCAGAACAACTTGGCATCGTTTACTGATACTGAATCCTTCAGCATGACGGTTACGGTCAGGTTCTCTTTCATGTGAGCTGACAGATTGCGTGCGGACAGCACAAAGAACACCACCATGCCCAGCAGAATGAGCACCATCGTGGTGCTTATACATAAAGTCACGACCTGCATACCACGGCGGTTGCGGGTCCTATTTCGCTTTTTTGTCATAGTTTCATTTAGACGTATACAGTCTTTTGGCTGCAAAGATACTACTTTTTTTGGTTATATGCAAAAAAAAACGTAATTTTGCACGCGTTATGAGCACAATTATTTATCCTTCGCCCATTTTCGGGCCTATACATAGCCGTCGTTTGGGCATTTCGCTGGGCATTAATCTGATGCCGGCCGACGGAAAGGTATGCAGTTTTAACTGCATCTATTGTGAGTGTGGCCTGAATGAAAATCATCGGCCCAAACTGCCGAGACCCACGCCTGAGCAGGTGGCTCAGCGGTTGGAACAGAAGTTGCAGGAGATGGTGGCAGACGGTCAGTTGCCCGATGTGCTGACCTTTGCAGGCAATGGCGAGCCGACGTGCCATCCTCATTTTGCGGAAATCATCGACGAGACATTGCGTCTGCGCGACCGCTACTGTCCTAAGGCCAAGGTCAGCGTGCTCTCGAACTCCACCATGATTCACCGTCAGCAGGTGCACGATGCCCTGATGCGTGTCGACAACAACATCCTGAAACTCGACACCGTCGATCCTGAGTATATCAATATGGTCGACCAACCCACTGGCGCTTACGATGTCCGTGAAGTCACCGAACGTCTGAAGGCCTTCCGAGGACATGTCATCATCCAGACGATGTTTATGCGGGGAAGTATTTTGCGGAGTGATGCGTGTGGAGTGAGGAGTGAAGTGTCCGTCGACAATACTGCTGAAGAATACGTAGGCCCATGGCTTGACGCTGTTCGTGAAATCAATCCCCAGCAGGTCATGGTCTATACCATCGACCGCGAGACGCCTACAGCTGGACTCCTTAAGGCCACTCACGAACAGCTTGACGCCATTCGCGATCGCGTCATCGCCCTTGGCATTCCCTGTTCTGCCAGTTATTGACTGGCGAGAAAATGGATAAGAAAAATCCTCGGGACAGACTCCCGAGGATTTATTGTGTTTACGTCTTACCTCTTACTTCTTAATTGGATAGATGTACAACAGTCCCAGCATGATGAATGCGATGATGGCTGGGAAGATGGAGAACAACAGCCATATCATGCGGTTCACAGCATCCTGATCGGTAATCGTGATGATAGTCTGACCGGTGGCATCGGTACCGGAAATGAAGCCTGCAAAGCCCAGCAGTAAGGCTACTAACGAGCCGCTAATGGCGGTGCCGAATTTCATGGCCATCGTACCTGAAGAGAAAATAAGCCCCGTCGACGAGGTGCCGTTCTTCTCGGTGGAATAGTCGGACACATCGGCATACATAGACCACAAGAGTGGAGAATAGATGCCGATACCGATGGATGTCAGGATGACTACAAACACCATGACCCAGATGTAAGCAGGATCCATGGGCACAAAGAAGAAACCGATGGATGTGACGGCACAGATGATGGCAGCCCACATAAAGGCACCACGCTTGGAACCCACCCACTTGGTGAATACAGGCGATACACCACCGAAGACCATACAGGTCAGTTCGCCAAAGGTCATGAAGACGGTGTAGTTAATGATGAGACCGCTGACGGTGACGTCGCCATGCATACAGTACTCGAACATGTAACCGGCTACGGCATAGCGGAAGCCGTTGAAGAAGTTCATGCAGACGCCGATGAGCGTCAGGATAATCCAAGGACGGTTTCGGAACAGGTCGGCAAAGGGCTTGAACGAGAACTTATCGGCACGGACGGGCTTCAGACGCTCTTTGGTCAACAGTCCGCAAGCCAGTGTACCCGCTGCGGCAACGATACCGAAGAAGGCACCCAGCACAGCGTACTGGTGCTGTTCACTGCCACCTACCATTTTCTGCAGGTAGGGGAACGACAGCAGGGTGACGAACCCCATAGCATATGCACCTACCATGCGGAACGACGAGAACTGGTTCTTCTCGTTGTCGTCGGTGGTCATCACACCCAGTAACGAGCCGTATGGCACATTGACAGCCGTATAGATGACCATCATCAGCAGGTAGAGCGTGTAGGCCCAGATGCGCTTGCCCACGGGACCAAACTCAGGGGTATAGAGCAACAGGGCGAAGATGAGTCCGAAGGGTACGGCACCCAGAATGAGCCAAGGCCTATAGGTGCCCCAACGGCTTTGCGTACGGTCGGCCAGTGCACCCATCATGGGGTCGGTGACCACGTCGAACATGCGTGCAATGAGCATCAGTGTGGCGGTGTCAGCCACCGTCAGTCCGAAAATATTGGTGAAAAACAGCGGGAACGCTATCGACATCACCTTCCAGGTGATACCACCAGCTGCTGCGTCGCCTAGTGCATATCCTATCTTTTCACTTAGTTTTGCCATTTACTTTCTATGGTTAGTGGTGATTATCTTTACATGGTTACTTCTACGACATGGTGGCCCGGGGTAGCCTTGATGACAGTACCCTCAACGGGTGAACCATCGAGAACAATGGAGCGAACACCGCTCTGATGGCCATCGGGGTTCTTGATGGTAATGTCGAATTCGGCATCACGCAGTACACGGTGTACGGTGTATTCCTTCAGCGTTGAGGGGATACAGGGATCAATCTCAATGCCGTCGTAGGTGGGTTTGATGCCCAGGATATACTGTGTGATGGTAATCCAGTTCCAAGCCGCCGTACCCGTGAGCCACGAGTTCTTGCCCTCGCCAGGTTTGGCAGCATCCTTACCAGCCACCATCTGACAGTAGACATACGGCTCCACTTTATGCAGCTGCTGGTCTTCAATCCAGGCAGGACAGATCTTGGTGTAGTGATCCCAAGCATCGTTACCGCGACGGGCAACGGTCTCGCCAATGATAACCCAAGGATTGTTGTGGCAGAAGATGCCCGCATTCTCCTTGTAACCGGCTGGGTAGCTCGAAATTTCGCCCATTTCAACGTAATATCTGGTGAAGGCCGGGTTGTTGAGCACCATGCCGTGAGGTGAGTCGAGATACTTCTTGCACGAGTCGAGGGCCTTGTCAACCATACCGTCCTCCAGTCCGATGCCGGCCATCGTGCAGAAGCCCTGCGACTCGATGAATATCTTGCCTTCCTCACACTCCTTGGAGCCAATCTTGTTGCCGTAGAAGTCGTAGGCACGCAGATACCACTCGCCGTCCCATCCGTGCTTCTTGACGGCCTCGACCATCGAGTCGATGCACTTCTGGGCACGTTCTGCCTCCTCAGAGAATTGAGAATTGAGATTTGAGAATTGAGAATTATGATTACCTGCAAGTACTTCACAAAGTTCTACATATTGCTTACCCGTCAGCACGAAGAGACCGGCAATCATCAGCGATTCGGCCTTCGAGCCCTCGCTGTTGTTCTCCGTAGTCTGGAACGACTCGTTGGGGTCCCACGAGAAGCAGTTCAGGTTCAGACAGTCGTTCCAGTCAGCACGACCGATGAGTGGCAACATGTGGGGACCGAGGTTCTCGACGACGTGGTTGAACGAGATGCGCAGGTGTTCGAACAGCGTCACTTCGGTGCCTGGCTGGTTGTCCCAGGGCACCATTTCATCGAGTATCGAGAAGTCGCCCGTCTCCTTGATATACGCCACCGTTCCGAAGATAAGCCAGCAGGGGTCATCGTTGAAACCGCCGCCAATGTCGTTGTTGCCACGCTTGGTCAGTGGCTGGTACTGGTGATAGCAGCCACCGTCGGGGAACTGGGTGGAGGCAATGTCGATGATGCGCTGACGGGCACGGCTGGGTACCTGGTGTACGAAACCTACCAAGTCCTGATTGGAGTCGCGGAAACCCATGCCACGTCCCACACCGCTCTCGAAGAACGATGCCGAGCGCGAGAAGTTGAACGTAATCATGCACTGATACTGGTTCCAGATGTTCACCATGCGGTTCATGCGCTCGTCGGCACTCTTGACCGTGTACTTCGACAGCAGCTCGTCCCACATCTGGTGCAGCTCGTCGAAGGCAGCATCGACAGCCTCTACGGTAGCGAAACGTGCGATCGTAGCGTGAGCCTTCTCCTTGTTCACCAGCGTTACGTCCGAATCCTGTGAGCTGATGAGCTCGCCGCGCTTTTTGCGTTCGATATCCTCGGCGGAGAATTTCTTCTCCTGCTCATTTTCCACGTAACCCAACAGGAAGATATAGTCTTTCGACTCGCCGGGCTTCAGCTCCACCTCTATATAATGCGAGGCAACAGGACTCCATCCGTGAGCCAACGAATTGGCGGGCTTGCCGGCAACGACACACTGGGGATTAGAGAAGTCGTTATACAGTCCGATGAACGACTCGCGGTCGGTGTCGTAACCGTCTGCCTTGGCATTGGTCAGCGCATAGTAGGCATAATGGTTGCGGCGCTCCTTATATTCGGTTTTGTGATAGATGGTAAGACCCGCAGAAGAACCTGCGGGAACGGTGGCACCTTCTATCTCTACCTCGCCTGTCGACCAGTTGCGCTGGAAATTCTCCATGTCGGTAGCAGCATTCCACAGACACCACTCTGCAAACGAGAAGAGCTTCAGGTGTTTTTCCTCGTTGGTGGTGTTGCGCAGCGTCAGCTTCTGCACCTCGGCCCATGTCTTCAGCGGCACAAAGAACAGTACGCTGGCTTCCACGCCGTTCTTCGAGCCCGTGATGCGGGTGTAGTTCATGCCGTGGCGGCACTCATACTTGTCGAGCGGTGTCTTGCAGGGCTTCCATCCCGGACTCCACACCGTGCCCTCGTCGTTGATATAGAAATAACGGCCACCTGCATCCATGGGCACACCATTGTAGCGGTAGCGGGTGATGCGGCGGAATTTGGCATCCTTGTAGAAGTTGTAACCACCTGCCGTGTTCGAAATCAGTCCGAAGAAATCCTCATTGCCCAGATAGTTGATCCAGGGAAACGGGGTGGCAGGATCGGTGATGACGTATTCTCGGTTTTTATCGTCGAAATATCCAAAAGTTTTCATAGTTTTCTTATCTCTAATCTTTAAACTCTAAACTCTAAACTCTTAACTCTTAACTCTTACTCCTCCAGTCCCTTGCTGGCCATCAGCAGGTCAACCAGCGGCTTGTCCTTGAACTCGTGCTTCTTCTGGTCCCAGAAACCAAAGTCGGCATCGTAGCACCAAGTGGTCCAGGCGATGTTGAACTCGTCGAACACGGTCAGCATGTCCTTCGTCCACTTGTAAGCCAACTCGCGGTCTACGGGCTCATAGACACCCCATTCACCACAGAACAGCTGCAGGTCGTACTTCTTGGCGGCCTCGATGGCATCCTTGAAATCGGCACGGATATGGTCGATGTTCCATTCTTCTGTGGTGAAATGGTTCTCGTCGATGACAGCTTTGACGGTGTCGCTGGCAGCCTCATAGTCTTCCTTCGATACCAGGATGCCGGGATAGTTCACCTTGCCGGTGTACTTGCCGATGGGAGTCCACCATGCACCATAGTGCGTCAGAATCATGGGGTTATAGTAGTGGAACGACAGCACGATGTTCTTGTCGCCCTCGGGTACCTTCAGGTGCTTGATGGTTCCGTAGCTCTGCCACAGGTTCGAACCGATGACCAGTGTGCGCTGTGGCTCACGCTCGCGCAGTGCCTTGTGCACCTTGGCAATCAGCTGGTTCCACTGCTCGTGGTCTTCAGCTACTGGCTCGTTCATGAATTCGTAGGCAACGGAGTCGTTGCTGTATCCCTTCAGCGCATCCGACAACTGATACCAAAGGTTGATCAGGTCTTGCTGCGACTTCTCTGACGTGAATAGCGTGTTGGCAGCCTGATCTTCCTCGTTTACGGCGTTGAAGTAGTGCGAACGGATGATGTGCAGGTCGACGATAGCGCGCAGGTGATACTTGCCACACTGGTCGAGGGCAAAGGTCAGCAGGTCCCAAGCCTCAGGCAGCTTGTTTCCCTCTTCGTCCCAGAACTGCACCTCATCGATGGGGATGCGTACGAAGTCGAAACCCAGCGAATCCAGACGTGCAAAGTCGTCCTCCTGAATGTGCTGGCGACGGGCCTCGCCGCGGTCTTCATTGTTTTGTGACAGCCAGTGGCTCAGGTTCGTGCCGCGCTTGATTCGGAAATTGTTCACTTCGTTTGCAGTCTCGGCTTTTGTGCCGCACGCCGTCAGTGCCAGCAACGTTGTGGCTATCACGGCCACCAGGGTCATAAACTTTTTCATTTTTTTCTTGTTGGTTTTTAATCATCATGCAAAGATAGGGAAAAAAATGCGAACACACTACGTTTTGCAGTATTTTTTCAAAGTATTAACATTTTTCTTTGAGTTTTCCTTTTGTGTTTTGCTCGCTTATTCGTATCTTTGCACCGTCTTTGACAGACCACAACTACTTAAAATACAAAAAACAATGAGACTCTTTGATTACAACAAGACGCTAAGGCTGGTGGTGGTATTTATCACTTTCCACTTATCACTTATCACTACTTTCGCCGAGAACTATCCCTATCGTAGTGACTATCTGTGGCTGACGGTGCCCGACCATGCCGACTGGCTCTACAAGACGGGCGAGCGGGCCAAGGTGGAGGTGACCTTCTGCAAGTATGGCATTCCGCAGAATGTCGAGGTGAATTACGAAATCGGTCAGGATATGCTGCCTGCCACCACGTCGGGCAAGGTGTTGCTGAAGAATGGCCGTGCCGTCATCGATATGGGTACCATGAAGCAGCCTGGCTTCCGCGACCTGCGACTCAAGGCCACCATCGACGGAAAGACCTACGAGCACCACGTCAAGGTGGGCTTCTCGCCGGAACAGCTGAAGCCCTACACGAAGAATCCTGCCGACTTCGACGCCTTTTGGCAGCAGGCGCTGGAAAAAGCCCGCAAGGAGGTGAAGAACGAACAGCTGGTGGTGAGCTGCAAGAAGGTCGACAAGTATTCCGATGCCGACATCGACTGCTACCTGCTGAAATTGCATACCGACCGCAACCACTATGTCTACGCCTACCTCACTTGTCCAAAAGAATGTGGAATGAGGAATGAGGAATGTGGAATGAAAAAGTACCCCGTTGTGCTCTGTCCTCCGGGTGCCGGCATCAAGACCATCAAGGAACCCATGCGTAACACCTATTATGCCAAGAACGGTTTCATCCGCCTGGAGATGGAAATCCACGGGCTGAACCCCGAGATGACCGACGAGCAGTTCAAGGAAATATCGACTACCTTCTCGGGCGAGAACGGTTATCTGGAGAATGGCCTCGACAACCGCGACAACTATTATATGAAACATGTCTACGTGGCCTGTGTGCGCGCTCTCGACTACTTGACGTCGCTGCCCGAATGGGACGGCAGGAACGTCGCCGTGCAAGGAGGTAGCCAGGGTGGGGCACTCTCGCTGATTACGGCGGCTCTCGACCCGCGTGTGACGGCTTGTGTGGCCAACCATCCCGCACTGAGCGATATGGCCGGCTATGCTGAGCAGGGGCGCACGGGCGGCTATCCCCATCTGCACCGCGAAAACCAGATGCTGACTCCCGAGAAGATTCAGACGCTGCAATATTACGACGTGGTGAACTTCGCCCGCCGCATCCAGTGTCCCGTCTATCTGACGTGGGGCTATAACGACAATACCTGCCCGCCCACCACGAGCTACATCGTCTGGAACCTCATCACCGCACCGAAGGAAGCGCTGATCACGCCCGTCAACGAGCACTGGACGACCTCAGAGACCAACTACGGCCAGATGCTGTGGATAAAAGACCGCTTGAAGTAGCAATGCACCCCAAGCCGGACTACTTGTCTATTTGCGGTTAGGGTTCTTGGGAAACCAGCCGCGGTCTACGCGTTTCTTCTGCTCGAACAGTTCGCCGATGCCCCATAGCGCCGAGGCACCGAACACGCCCACGATGGCCGAAATGATGGTATTCTCGATGAACAGCGCGGCAACAATGGCAGCCACACCAACCACCAGATACACGATCCAAGGGCGTGTTCCCCAGTAATACTCCGTCTTGATGACGATAGGATGCCAGATGCCTATCGTCAGAAAAGTGCAAACCGCTATGATAATTCCTGTGAAATACATGCTTCGTTATTCTTAAATCCTTATTTCCAGGAGGCTCCTTGGCGGAGTATGAACCTGATGTTCGACTTCTTGGGCAGCTGGGGCTTGTTCCACTCACCACCAAGAATTTGGATGGTGACTTCGCTTTTGCCGGATGAGGCTTTTGCTGCGGCAACGGCATCGTCGAGCGACAGATACTGGCCACGACCGTTGCGGTCGACGGTGAAGTCGGCATCGGTGCGATACCGCTTCAGTACAGGGACTTCCTGACAAAGGGCGTCAGCCAACAGGCGTGCCACCACGTGAGCACCATATATAGAATAATGTGTGTTGTCCTGCTTGCCCTTCGGCTCACTGGGCTCGGTGCCCGGCAGGAACCACATGTGGAGCTTCTTCGAGGCCTCGGTGCCCAGTCCCTGTTCCAGGTCGTGGGTAATCTGGTTGGCATCAACGAAGTGTACGTTCATCCGCTTGGCGACATCGCGGGGAGCCACGCGATAGAGTCCGTGGGTATCGATAAGCGTGTCGCCCTCCACCATCTTCACACCGTCCTTGAAGGTCTGTGTGCGCAGCTTCTCGTCATCGTCGTTCTCAGGCGCGTTCACGAAAAAGTTGCGGCGCACCACACAGTTCATCAGCACGGGGATGCCTCCATGCTCGCGCGTCTCACGGACGAACTTAGCCAGATTGTAGTCGAACGTGGACCCTGGATCGGTGTGACGGTCGGCCTTGGGCTTCTCGTCGTTATGTCCAAACTGGATAATCACATAGTCGCCGGGCTTCATGCGCTCGAGCACCTTGTCCCAGCGTCCCTCGTTGATGAACGAAAGCGACGAGCGACCGTTCACGGCATGGTTGTCAACACGGATGTTGTCGTCGAAATAACTCTGCAACACCATGCCCCATCCGCGCTCCTGCTTGCCGCCAGAGATGTCTTTATTGGCAGCGGTAGAGTCGCCAATGATGAAAATAGTGGTAGTTTTGTCGGGTACTGCCGATGCGAACAGCAGCAATACCGCTGTAACGAAAAGGAATCTGAATCGTTTCATAATCTTTTATCTTTTACTTTTTCACTTTTTTACTTTTTTACTTTTTCATATACCCTAAAGACGCAAACCATATCCTCTTGTCATCGTTTTCACCAAAGATTACAGTCAGCGACATCATTCAGCTACTTCATAAACAATCCTAAAAATGGCTACAAAATTACCAATTATTTCGCAATAATTGCTATCTTTGCATCTAAAAACAGAATATGATGATAAGAAAAGCAAACAAAGAGGATGTTAAGCGTATTATGGAGTTGTTGCATCAGGTGAATATGGTGCATCATGTGTTGCGTCCAGACCTGTTCAAACCTCACACTACCAAGTATAACGAACAGGAACTTGAATCCATGCTCGACGACAACAGCAAACCCATATTCGTGTACGACGACGGTGGTGTGTCGGGCTATGCATTCTGCCAGGTTTCGGAGGTCAAGAACCACTTGTTGCTGGAAGATATCAAGACGCTGTATATCGATGATATATGTGTAGACGAAAATGCCCGTGGCAAACATGTCGGTAAAGCACTATATGAATATGTACGCGAATATGCCCAGTCCATCGGCTGCAACAACATCACCCTGAATGTGTGGGAGGGCAACGATGCCGCATGCCGTTTCTATAAGAACATGGGGATGCAAGTACAGAAAACCACGATGGAGATTATATTGAAAACGAACTAAAGACCTGTGCCACCTGGTTGGTAAGAATAAACGTTATGACAATGGATAAAAGATACATATCAGTTAGGATACTTGCTTGCTTCCTCATTTGTGGACTACCATTGCTGACATCGTGCTCCAGCGACGATACGGATGACGAACAGCCACCACAGAAGGTGACGCGATGGGAGTGTATCCTGTTTGGATCGTATCCTGCCAACGAGGTGGTCAACGGCAGTTTCAATGCTGTGGATGATTATGCGCTGGTAGATGGCGACGTAATAACAGATGCCGCGCTGTACAGCCAATTGGAACAGGCCGAGTGGACGGACGACGATACGGAGCTTGGCGGCAAGCGCTATCACAGGCTGAATGGAGCGGGGGCTGTTTCCTGTTCTACGAATCGTGAGCAGCACTACCGATGGACGGATACTAAGGCTTGGCACTACTTCGCATACGCCCCCATCAAGTGGCGCATCCTGAAGCAGACGGGCGACAAAGCCGTATTGTTGGCTGACCGCATGCCTGACACCTGCCCTTTCAACGACAGCTACAAAGATACCAGCTGGAGTGACTGCAGTCTGCGCCAATGGCTGAACGGGGAGTTCCTAAGCCGTGCTTTCACGGAACAGGAGAGAAGTGCCATTGAGGAGACGGATGTCAAGAACGCCCCCAACTACTATTTCGGCACCGACTGCGGACCGGACACGAAGGACCGCGTGTTCGTGCTCTCGGAAAGTGAGTCGTTCTCATCGCCACTGGCTGTTGAGTATGGTTTCAGCAACAGTGACAGCGGCAACGATCCTGCCCGCCGGTTCCGCTCTACGCTCTATGCCAAGTGTCGTGGGGCCTGGTGGTCGCCAGTAGATGGATATCGCGGCACCTCTTTCTGGTTCATGCGTTCTGTCGGTTATACGAAAGCCAATGTGGTCTATGTAGGTGAGTCGGGCGACACCTATAACCGAGGCATCGTGGTTACCTGCAACGATTCTGCCGTATTGCCCGCTATTACCCTCGACCTGTCGAAAGCCGACTATCAGCCTGCAGAACCCGTGTATTCTACCGATATTATTCAAAAGTAGTTAAGGAGTTAAGGAGTTATGTTACGAAGACAGGAAACTGTAAATAAGGGTTATACCCACATTGTGTTATGGCTGCTGGTTTTGGGAGCAGTAGTGATGTCGTGCAGCAAGGACGACGATGACGGTGGTAACATCCCTTCTGGCGAGGAACGGTATACGGGCGATTCATACCAAAACCTGCACAGCCCTTGGGTGAAAGATCCCAGCCAGAAGACTCATGTGACGCGATGGGAGTGCATCTTGTTTGGCTCATATCCTGCTAACGAGGTGGTCAGTGGCAGTTTCAATGCCGTGGACGATTACGCGCTGGCCGATGGCGACGTGATTACCGATGCCGCGCTGTACAGCCAACTGGAACAGGCAGAGTGGACGGATGACGACACGGAGATGGACGGCAAGCGTTATCACAGGCTGAACGGAGCAGGGACTGTAACCTGTTCTACGAATCGCGAGCAGCACTACAGATGGACGGATACCGACGCATGGCATTACTTTGCATACGCCCCTATCAAGTGGCGCATCCTGAAAATCAGCGGTACCAAGGCTGTGCTTCTGGCCGACCGAATGCCCGATACCTGTCCCTTCCACGATAAGGACGAGGATGTGAACTGGAGTGGTAGCCACTTGCGCCAATGGCTCAACAATGATTTCTTGAATCGTGCCTTTTCCGAGACCGAGCGCAATGCCATCGAAACGACCAGTGTGGAGAATGCTCCCAACGTCTCGTACGGCACCAACTGCGGACCAGACACCGAGGACCATGTGTTCATTCTTTCCAACAAGGAGGTGTTTGCATCCCCACTGGCTTCGGACTATGGCTTCTATGCAGGCAGTGGTATCGACGACCCAGCCCGCCGTTTCCGTTCTACGCTCTATGCCAAGTGCCGAGGTGCCTGGTGGTCATCGGTCAAGGGCTATCGCGGCAACTCCTTCTGGTTTATGCGTACCAACGGCTATACGCCCAGTAACATCACTTATATCTGCGACTTTGGTTACCTGTATAATCAAGGTACGGCAGTCACTTGCGACGATGCCGCCGTGCTGCCTGCCCTCACTCTCGACCTGACGAAAGCCTCGTGGACAACATCCACCCCCGTTACATCGACAGACATCGTACAGTAATTTGTGAAATATGAAATCTGACGGCACGCTTCGTCGTTTGCATGAGAAGTACGGATTGGTATACGCGTATTAAGGATGAAAATAGTAGTCGCAATAGATTCATTCAAGGGGTGTCTGACCTCAAAAGAGGCCAATCAGGCAGCAGCAGAGGGTATTAGGAACTGTTGGCCTGACGCAGAAGTTGTTCAAGTGCCTGTCAGCGATGGCGGTGAAGGCTTTATGGAGGCTTTTCATGCGGCTATCGGTGGGGATTTGGTAGAGTTGATGGCCAGAGATCCTTTGATGAGACCCATTTCTGCACAATATCTGCTTAACGGACAGCTTGCCGTGATAGAAATAGCACAAGCCAGCGGACTGACGCTGCTTACCAGGGAAGAACGGAATCCGATGGTGGCTACCAGTTACGGTACGGGTCAGCTTGTGGCTGATGCCGTCCGAAGAGGTGCAGAGCATATCATTGTAGGACTTGGCGGCAGTGCAACCAGTGACGCAGGTATCGGTATGCTCCGTGCGCTTATCGACAACTTTGCGAAGCATGGCGAATGGGACGATATAGAAGAATTGAAGCATATCCGTTTCACGATTGCGTCAGATGTCAAGAATCCGCTTTGTGACGAGAACGGAGCGGCTCATGTCTTTGCTCCGCAAAAAGGAGCGACACCTGATATGGTACTTCAACTCGACGAACGCGCTAGGAAGTTTGCAGATGTTTCTGCCAAGCATTTCGGCTATGACCGCTCTGGACAGGAGGGCGCAGGAGCTGCTGGCGGCTTGGGCTATGCTTTGCTGCAGTATATGAATGCAGACTGCAAGCCTGGCATTGAACTGTTGCTCGACACCATCCGATTCCGTGAGATTGTCAAGGATGCTAATCTCGTGATCACTGGTGAAGGCTCTGCTGACCGCCAGACGCTGATGGGTAAACTGCCTATGGGAATCCTGAAGCAATCAGACCATGTGCCTGTATGTCTTATCGCAGGAAGAATCAGCGACAAACAGGAACTATTAGATGCAGGGTTTACCTATGTTAAATGTATCAATCCAGAAGGCATCTCCCTCGAAGAAGCCATGCGTAAGAAAGTGGCCTCGCAGAATATCATCGATACCGTCAGGAAGATTACTCATCCTCTCTTGAATCGTTAGGTACCAGAACAATTTGTTTTCTGTTTATAGAGGAAATATACGAAAAAATAGATGTTGTGCAAATGTTGTGCAAATTGATGGTATAAAAAAGCTACCATGCTGATTATCAACATGATAGCTTCCTTGGTTGTCGGGATTACTGGACTCGAACCAGCGACCTCGCGCCCCCCAGACGTGTGCGCTACCAACTGCGCTAAATCCCGATCGTTTTGCTCGTAAGCGGGTGCAAAGGTAAGGAGTTTTTTTGAAACCTGCAAATTTTCTGCGGCTTTTTTGCTGAAAAGAATCAAAATATATGTTATTTCCTTGGCTGATTATCAAATAAATCGTACTTTTGCACGTTATATTAAAGGTAAAAAAGTAAAAAGGTAAAAAAGTAAATAATATAATGCAATATACAATTACAGCTCCTGAGCTGCTGCGCCATACTGCCAACCTGCCTGCTTCGAAGAGCATCTCGAACCGTGCTTTGGTGATTCATGTTTTGTCGGGTGGGGCAGTGGTGCCGGAGTCCGCGTGCCACACTCCGACCTTTAGGTTGGAGAATTTGTCGGACTGCGACGATACGGAGGTGATTGTCCGTGCACTGAGGGACAACCCGTACGAAATGGACATCAAGGCCGGTGGTACGGCCATGCGTTTCATGACGGCATTGCTGTCGGTGAGGGACGGTGAGGAGCACGTGCTGACGGGTACGGAGCGCATGAAGCACCGCCCGATTGGTGTGCTGGTTGATGCGCTGCGCCGGTTGGGAGCGGACATCAGTTATGTGGGTGACGAGGGTTATCCCCCGTTGCTGATCAGAGGCCGTCAGTTGAGCGGCGGTGAGCTGGACGTGCCGGGCAACATCAGTTCGCAGTTTATCACCGCCCTGCTGTTGATTGCTCCGGTGCTGAAGAACGGGCTGACGCTGCAGTTGACGGGTGACGTCATCTCGAGGCCGTACATTGACCTGACACTGTGGATGATGCGCGAGTACGGTGCCGATGCGGAATGGAGCGACTATAACACCATCGAGGTGAAACCCCAGCCGTACAAGGAGCGAAAGTATTATATCGAGAACGATTGGAGTGCTGCGTCGTACTGGTTTGAGATGATGGCCCTGGGCAAGAGCGAGGACGACGAGGTGGTGCTGGAGGGCCTGATGGATGGCTCGAAGCAAGGCGACTCCTCGGTGCGCTACATATTCAGTCTGCTGGGTGTGAAGACCATCTTCAAGGACAAGCGGGGTGGAGTGCCCACCACCGTCACGCTGCGTCATTCGGGACGCTGTGTGCCCAGGCTGGAGTACGACTTCAATAATTCGCCCGACCTGGCTCAGACGTTCGTCGTGTGCTGTGCGCTGCTGGATGTGCCGTTCCGGTTTACGGGCTTGTCAACGCTGAAAATCAAGGAGACAGATCGTATTGAGGCCCTGAAGCGTGAAATGCGGAAGCTGGGCTACGTCATCCACGACGTGAACAACTCGGAACTGTTCTGGGACGGCGAGCGTTGTGAACCGAACCTGGAGGCGGGTATCGATACCTACGAGGACCACCGCATGGCACTGGCTTTTGCCCCTGCCGCGCTGCGTTTCGAGGGACTGCGTATCAATCATCCGCAGGTGGTCACAAAGTCGTATCCGAAGTTTTGGGAAGACATCAAAGCCGCAGGTTTTGAGGTAAAAGGTAAAAGTGAATAGTGAATAATTTGCTACCGCTGTAGAATTATGGATTTTCTGCTGATCGTCATTATATCGCTTGTGGCACTGGGTGCCGTCGCTGCCCTGTTTTCAATAGGGGGCAAGGACGAGCCTATTGTCACGAAAGAGGGCGACTGTGCCTCGTGCACCAGCAGAGTGGATTGTAAGCTGGCGGAACTGAAGGACGAGGTCAGACGGAAGAAGGAAGAGGGAGGATGTCAGAAGGATGATGTAAGATGTAAGACGGAAGAGGTATGCCATGAATCCCCCAAAGGAACGAGTCGCGCTGTTGTCTTACTTCTTACATCTTCCATCTTACTTCTTGGCGCGTGTTCTACGAAGAATAACACTGCCAAGAGCCGTTGGTGGCATTCGTTCAATGCCCGATATAATACGTATTTTAATGGTTCTCAGGCGTTTATCGACGGTAGTCTGGAAAAGGAGAACGGCAACAAGGACAACTATACCGAGCTGATTCCCCTCTATACCGTCGCCAACAAGCAGAGCCGCGAGATGGGTAAGGGCAATTTTGACCGTGCCATCGAGAAATCGCAGAAGGCCATCAGGCTGCACAGCATCAAGGCCCGTCCGGAGTGGAACAAAAGCCGCCGTAAGACTGACAAGGACATCGAGTGGCTCAACCGCAGGGAGTATAACCCATTCCTGTGGCGTGCGTGGCTGCTGATGGGTAAGTCGCAGTTCCAGTCAGGGCAGTTCGAAGAGGCCGCAGCAACGTTCTCGTATATGGGCCGCCTGTACGAGACGCAGCCCGCTATTCATGGCATTGCCCGTGCATGGCTGGCCAAGAGTTATGTGGAGTTGGACTGGCTGTACGATGCCGAGGATGTCATCACCAAGCAGCGTCGTGACACGATGCACTACCGGGCTGTGAAGGATTGGGACTACACCTATGCCGACTACTACATCCGCAGTGAACGCTACGAGGAGGCTTTGCCTTATCTGCGCAAGGTTATCAAACACGAGAAACGCCGCAAGCAGAAGGCCCGCGAGTGGTTCCTGTATGGACAGATACATGCCTTGCTGGGACACCGTCAAGAGGCTTACGATGCTTTCCGTCATGTGGTGCGCCTGAATCCGCCCTACGAGATGGAGTTTAATGCCCGTATCGCCCAGACTGAGGTGATGGCTCAGGGCAATGCCCGCCAGATGATTAGGAAACTGAAACGCATGGCAGCATCGGACAACAACAAGGACTATCTGGATCAGGTGTATTACGCTATCGGCAACATCTGGCTGAGTCAGCGCGACACCACGGAGGCCATCAAAGCCTACGAGGAGGGCAACAAGAAGGCCACGCGTAACGGTATAGAAAAGGGTGTGCTGCTGTTGACGCTGGGTAACTTGTATTGGGAACGCGAAAAATTTGCCGATGCCCAGCGGTGCTATGGTGAGGCCATCGGACTGCTGGATCAGGACCGCAAGGACTACAAACAGCTGTCGGAACGCTCGAAGGTGCTCGACGAACTGGTGCCCCATACCAGCAGTGTGGAACTGGAGGACTCGTTGCAGCGGCTGGCCAAGTTGCCCGAGGCCGAGTTGCTGAAGGTGATAGATCGCATCATTGACGAACTGAAGAAGAAGGAAAAGGAAGAACAGCGTGCTCGCGAGGAAGCGGAGACGGAGGCTGCATTGAGACAGCAGTCGGCTGTGGGTAACCGTCAGCAGCCCGGCCGTCAGCAGCCCGCCACACCGTCACAACAGAAGGCTGGCGGCCCTTGGTATTTCTATAATACGCAGAGTGTCAGCCAGGGTAAGCGCACCTTCGAACAACAGTGGGGCAAGCGTGAGAATGTGGACGACTGGCAGCGCGTGAACCGCACGGTGGTGAATCTGGCGCAGGATAACCCGGATAACCTAGATAATCCGGACAATCCGGATAATCAGGAAACCCCGGACAGTCTGGGAACTGGCGGTGTCGCCGTCACCGATTCCGTTGGTGTCGCCGAAAACCCTGCCGATACGCTGGCCAACGACCCCCATAACCGTGAATACTACTTGGCACAGATACCGTTTACCGAGGATCAGTTGGCTGCCAGCCACGATGCCATCAAGGACGGACTGTATCATGCCGGCATCATTTTCAAGGACAAGCTTGACAATCTGAGGCTATGCGAAAAGTTCCTGACCAGGCTGACCAATGATTATCCCGACTACGAACATAATGACGACGCGTGGTATCACCTGTTCCTGATGTATTCCCGACAAGGGCGAACCACCGAGGCTGATCGTTGTCTGACCATGTTACAGGCTGACTTCCCCGAGAGTCAGTGGACTACGTTGCTTTCAGATCCGTATTTTGCTGAGAACCAGCGCTTTGGTGTACACATCGAGGACTCGTTGTATGCTGCCACCTATGAAGCCTTCAAGACCGATCGCCATCAGGAAGTGAAAGGCAATGCCCATCTGTCGGAGACTCGTTTTCCGTTGGGTGAGCACCGCCCGAAGTTCCTCTTTATCGAGGGCCTGAGCATGCTGAACGACGGCGATGCCAATGGCTGTACGGAGCGCATGAAGCAGGTGGTGGAGGAGTTCCCGCAGAGCGAGGTCAGCGAGATGGCCGGTATGATTCTGCGTGGTGTGCAGCAAGGCAGGATGTTGCATGGCGGCAAGTTCGATATGGGTGACGTATGGTCGTTGCGTACGGCAGTCAATGTGTCGGGTGACTCAACGGTGGTGGATACGCTGCGTTTCGAACGTAATGTCAAGTATGTGTTCATGCTGGCCTACCAGCCCGACAGCGTCAACCAGAACCAGCTGCTCTACGAGATGGCACGCTACAACTTTACGAACTTCATGGTGCGTAACTTCGATATTGTCATTGACCAGGATGCCCACGGATTGTCACGCATGCTGCTCAGTGGTTTCCTGAGCTATGACGAGGCCCGCCAGTATGCCCGCCAGCTGTATACTGTTGAAGGCCATCTGAAGGAACTGCTTCAGGCGTGTCGCAGTCTGATAGTCAGTGAGGACAACCTGCGACTGCTGGGTACGACATTCAGCTATCAGGACTACGAGGTGTTCTTCGAGCAACAGATAGAACCCACGGAGATTTCTACGCAGCCGTTGTTGGAAGAGCCGGAGGAGATTATCCAACAGCAGGAAGATTTGGAGGACTTCTATGACGAGCCTGCTGAAGACAACCAACAGCCGGCAACCAACAACGATGTGCCCGATGATTTGTTTAACGACGGTCCGACGCAGCAGCAAAACGGACTGATAGAGTTTGATGATGACTTCTGGCGATAGAAGTGATAAGTGATAAGTGATAAGTGATAAACGATAAGTGACAGAATATGATTAACGGACGACTGCTTTGGGCTGATGACGAAATGGAACTGCTGAAGGCCCACTTGCTTTTCTTGGAGAAAAAAGGATACGAGGTGGTGACGGTGACCAATGGTACCGATGCCATCGAGGAGTGCCGCAAGGGTGGACTGGACCTGGTGTTGCTCGATGAGATGATGCCCGGACTGTCAGGACTGGAAACCCTGCAGCGCATCAAGGAGATAGCACCGCAACTGCCAGTGGTAATGGTGACCAAAAGTGAGGAGGAGGACATCATGAACCAAGCCATCGGACAAAAGATTGCCGACTATCTGATCAAGCCCGTCAATCCCAACCAGATCCTGCTGACGCTGAAGAAGAACATCCACCGCAAGGAAATCGTTACCGAGGCCGTGCAGTCGGGCTATCAGCAGCAGTTCCAGCAGATAGCCATGCAAATTATGGACTGTCGGACGTGGGACGAGTGGTGTGACATCTATAAACGTCTGGTACGCTGGGAGTTGGAGCTGAGTGCCACCGACTCGCAGATGACCGAGATGCTACAGATGCAGAAGGAAGAGGCCAACCGTGGCTTTGCGAAATACGTGAAGCAGCACTATATGGACTGGATGCAGGGTGAGGAGCATCCGATGATGTCGAACGAGCTGTTTAAGACCTGCATATTCCCTGCTTTGAACGAGGGTGAGAAGGTCTTCTTGGTGGTGCTCGACAATTTCCGCTATGACCAATGGAAGATGTTGGAGCGCGAGTTGGGCGACCAGTTCGAGATTGACGAGAACGTGTATTGCTCGATACTCCCCACGGCTACGCAGTATGCCCGTAATGCCATCTTCTCAGGACTGATGCCCGAGCAGATTGCACAAATGTTTCCCGACCTGTGGGTCGACGAGGACGAAGAGGAGGGTAAGAACCTGAACGAAGAGCCGCTGATACAGACGCAGCTGGAACGTTATCGTAGGAAGAACACCTTTTCGTACAGTAAAATCAATACGTCGCAGGATGCCGATCGCTTTATGCAGCAGTTGAACATGTTAAACAAGAACGACCTGAATGTGGTGGTGTTCAACTTTATCGACATGCTCAGTCATGCCCGTACGGAGTCGAAGATGGTGCGCGAACTTGCTAACAACGAATCGGCTTATAGAAGCATCACCCTGTCGTGGTTCCGCCATTCTGTCATAGCCGACTTGTTCCGCGAACTGGCACAGACGGACTATCGTGTCATCATCACTACCGATCACGGCTCGATACGTGCCAACAACCCCGTGAAGATTGTGGGTGACCGCAATACCAACACCAATCTGCGCTATAAGCTAGGCAAGAACCTGTCGTATGAATCGAAAGAAATCTTTGTCATCAAGGATCCCCGCAAGGCTCACCTGCCTGCTCCGAACCTGTCGACAAGCTATGTGTTTGCTACGGGTGACGACTTCTTTGCCTATCCGAACAACTACAATTATTATGTGTCGTACTATCGGAACACTTTCCAGCATGGAGGCATCTCGATGGAAGAGATGATCATTCCGATTATCACATTAAAAGGAAAGAAAAGGTAATTGAGAATTGAGAGTTCTTTGACCTAAAGGTACAAAGCGTTTCAAGAAACGATTAGAGAATTGAGAATTATGATTACTATTAAGATTCAGGATATTGAGCACATCCGTGAGGCTGCACGGGAGTTTATTGAGCATATTGGCGACCATCGTGTATTTGCCTTCTACGGAAAGATGGGAGCCGGCAAAACCACCTTTGTCAAGGCTATCTGTGAGGAGCTGGGTGTTGACGATGTGATTACTTCGCCCACCTTCGCTATCGTGAATGAGTACACGTCGGCTAAAGGCGACAGCATCTTCCACTTCGACTTTTATCGTATTAAAAAACTCGAAGAAGTCTACGACATGGGCTATGAGGACTACTTCTATTCAGGGGCGCTGTGCTTTATAGAATGGCCTGAGTTGATAGAAGAAATTCTGCCCGACGATGCTGTACGTGTCAGCATTGCCGAGCAGGAAGATGGTAGCAGAATAGTCACTTTCAGCTAATAGCTAACACAGCCAACAGCCATTACAGCAGGGCGTCGAACTTCTCCTGGAGCTTAGCCTTGGGCTGTGCGCCAACCAGTTTGTCGACCACCTGGCCATCCTTGAAGAACAGAATGGTAGGGATGTTGCGGATGCCGAATTCTACGGCCAGGTCCTCACACTCCTCAACGTCGCATTTGCCAACGGTAATCTTGCCGTCGTACTCCTTGGCCAACTCGCTGATGACGGGACCTACCATACGGCAAGGACCACACCATGTAGCCCAGAAATCCACCACTAATGGCTGAGCGCCACTCTTCAGACTCTCGAAATTCTCGCTTGTGATTGTTACTTCCATAATCTCATTTACAATTTGACGATTTACAATTTACTATTTATCTCTCAATTTAGCTGTATACAAATACCGTGCCACTAATTAATCTTGTAGCTTAGGGCATCGGTTTTCTCGATATACTGTATCAGACTGTTTCTCACATCAATAGTCTTGGTCTCGCTGCGCAGGAGGACGTGCTTCTTGCCTGATGAGTCGTGCAAGAGGAAATACAGCTGCGTCTTGCCAGGACTGGAGGTAAGCAACTCGTTCAGTTCCATGACAATCTCGTCGTTCAGCAGGTCGGTGGTCAGCGAAATGGTAATCTTGTCGATGGCTTTTTCCTTGATGGTCTGCAGGTATTCGATGTTCTGCACCTTCAACTGCATGAGGTCACTATATTGGAAACGAGGCTGTACCTTGGCGGTAACATATACCGAGGCACCCTCGGTGAACATACCGCTCCAGCGGCCCCAGTCCTCACCAAACAGTGCCAGTTCGCCCGAGCCGTTGAAATCCTCCAATGTGACGAAACCACACGGATTGTTGCGTTTGTCAAAACGGGTACGGATGCCGGTGACGATACCACCGATGGTGACGTCTTCGCGGTCTTTCAGGCTGTTGACGTCTGCCAATTCGTCACATCGGGTGTTACAAAGATTGTCGAGCACAATCTTGTATTCGTCCAGCGGATGTGCCGACAGGTAGATACCCACCAGTTCGCGTTCTTTGTTCAATCGCTCAATATCGCTCCAGCGGATGTCCGACTTGGGAATGGCAGGCGTCTGAATCTCTACGGCACCAAAGTCGCCGAAGAGCGAGTTCTGGGCCTGCTGCTTCTCAGCCTGGTAGTTCTGGCCGAAGCGCATGATGGTATCGATGAAAGTCTCACCCTTGTTGTTCTGCACGAAGAAGTCTTCGCGACGGATGCCGAAAGAGTCGAAGCCACCGCTGAGTGCCAGCGCCTCAAAGGCCTTACGGTTGACCTGATTGAAGTTGATGCGCTGCACGAAGTCGAAGATGTCCTTGTAGGGACCGTTTTTCTCGCGTTCATCGATGATAGACTGTGCCACATTGTCGCCCATGCCCTTGATGGCCGCCAGTCCGAAGCGGATTTCACCATGATGGTTCACACCGAACTTCTGATACGACTCGTTGACATCAGGCCCCAGCGTGGCAATACCCATCTGTTTGCATTCGTCCATCAGCTTGGTGATTTCCGTAATCTGGTCGCGACGACGGCTCATGATGGCAGCCATGAATTCAGCCGGGTAGTTAGCCTTGAGGTATGCCGTCTGGTAAGCCACCCACGAATAGCAGGCGGCGTGTGACTTGTTGAAGGCATAGGAGGCAAACTTCTCCCAGTCGGTCCATATCTTTTCCAATATTGCTTCGTCGTGTCCGTTCCTCTTGCCACCCTCGATGAATTTGGGCTTCATGGCGTCAACGATGTCCTTCTTCTTCTTACCCATCGCCTTACGCAGGGCATCACTCTCGCCACGGGTGAAATCGGCCAGCTGACGGCTGAGCAACATGACCTGCTCCTGATAGACGGTAATGCCATAGGTGTCCTTCAGATACTTCTCCATGCAGGGAATAGGGTAGGTGATGGGCTCCAGTCCGTTCTTTCGCTTGATGAAATCGGGGATGTAGTCCATAGGTCCCGGTCGGTAGAGGGCATTCATGGCGATGAGGTCCTCGAAGACGGTGGGATGCAGTTCACGCAGGTATTTCTGCATGCCGTTCGATTCAAACTGGAATGTGCCGATGGTGCGTCCCTGCTGGTAGAGCTCGAAGGTCTTAGGGTCGTCAATGGGAATGGTGTCCAGATCTACGTCGATGCCTCGCGTCTGCTTGATGACGGCACAGCACTCCTTCATCTCCGACAGCGTCTTCAGTCCCAGGAAGTCCATCTTGATGAGACCTGTCGACTCAATGACGTGTCCGTCGTACTGGGTGCAGTTGGTCTTTGTATCCTTGAAGTCGGGGTCGTCGGCCGTTGAAACGGGAACCCATTCGGAAATCGGGTCGCGGCAGATGATGAATCCACAGGCATGGATGCCCGTGCCACGAACGGTACCTTCGAGCATCTTGGCATATTTGATGGTGTTGCGCAGGGCAGGGTCGCTGGAAGCTTCTGCCTCGCGGAGTTCAGGCGTACACTTGATGGCGTTGGGCAGGTTCATCTTCATGCCGTCGGGCAAACGGTCAGGAATAGCCTTACACAAAGCATTGGTAATGCCAAGGGGAACCTTTTCCACGCGAGCCACATCCTTGATGGAGTTCTTCGTGGCCATCGTGGCATAGGTGATGATGTGGGCGCAGTTCTCATGACCGTACTTGTCCTCCACCCATTTCAGCACACGGCCTCGTCCGTCGTCGTCGAAGTCGGTATCGATATCGGGCAACGAGATACGGTCGGGGTTCAAGAAACGCTCAAACAGCAGGTCGTACTTCAGCGGGTCTATCTTGGTGATTCCCAGACAGTAAGCGACGACACTACCAGCCGCAGAACCACGACCTGGTCCCACCATCACACCCAATTGGTCGCGGGCTGAGTTGATGAAGTCCTGCACAATGAGGAAGTAGCCTGGGAAACCCATTGTCTTCATGATGTGCAGCTCGAAACGGATGCGGTCGTCGACTTCTTTTGAAAGTTCCTCTCCATAGATGCGGTGGGCGCCTTCGTAGGCCAGTTTTGCCAGATAGTCGGCTTCGAACTTGATGCGGTAGAGCTTTTCGAAACCACCCAACTTCTTGATTTTCTTCTCACCTTCTTCGCGCGGCAACTGGTTTTCTCCGTTTTCGTCGCTGGTAAACTCCTTGAACAGGTCTTCTTCAGTGAATTTCTGTCGCCACTGGTCCTCAGTACCGAACTCCTCGGGAATGGGGAAGAAAGGCATGATGGGATCGTGGTCGATGCTGTAGATTTCGACCTTGTCCAATATTTCCAACGTGTTTGAAAGAGCTTCAGGAACATCGCTGAACACTTCGTTCATCTCTTCACGGGTCTTAAACCACTCCTGCTTCGAATAAAGCATACGCGTGGGGTCGTCCAAATCCTTCGATGTGGCCAGACACAACAGATGGTCGTGGGCCTCGGCATTCTCCTGGTCTACGAAGTGGGCATCGTTGGTACAAACCAATTTGATGCCATATTCGTGTGCCAGCTTGATAAGCACTTGGTTGACGGGTTCCTGTTCCTTGAAGGTCTCGCGGTTGGCACGGATGGTGGGGTCTTTCACCTCGTGGCGCATCAGTTCCAGATAGTAGTCGTCGCCAAATACGCGACGATACCACTCAATGGCCTCGCGGGCCCCAGCCATATCGCCGCTTGCAATCTTCCTGGGAACCTCACCTGCCAGACATGCCGAACAGACGATGAGTCCTTCATGGTATTTCTCCAGGTCCTCGCGGTCGGTACGCGGACGCATATAGAAACCGTCCACCCATGAACGGCTCACCAGTTTGATGAGGTTCTTGTATCCCTGGTAGTTCTTGGCCAGCACAATGAGGTGATAGCCACTTTGGTGCTTTTTATCGTCCTTTAGTAACTTGGAACCATAGCGCGACACATACATCTCGCAACCGAAGATGGGTTTGAAAGGCTCGAGCCCTTCTTTCTTGCGGCTTTTATTGATACCACCAACATAATCGTGGAATTCCTTGATGCCAAACATGTCACCGTGATCGGTAATCGCCATGCCTCGCATGCCGTTGCCTATGGCTTTGTCAACCAGGCGCTTAATGCTTGACTGACCATCCAGGATAGAGTAGTATGTATGTACGTGCAAATGTATGAAATCTTCCATAAAATGTGCTGTTTTCTCGTTTTTGAGGCGTAAAGATACGCCAAAAAGCTGAGATTACCAAAAGAATAACGTGAAAAATTTGTAAGATTAATAAAAAAGGTGTACCTTTGCATGACGATAGATAAAAACTACGAAGCTAACTCATGGGAGCAAGAATAAAGAAACTGAAGAAAATTCGTATACATCGTGAGGGTACCAACGAGTTGTTGTTGAGTGCTCTTGTCATTATTGCTATTACCCTTGGACTGCATTATCTCTTTGGTAATATATGGGCCGTTCTCCCCTTTACCCTCATCTTGACGGCAGCCTGGCTGATGGCCCTGAACTTCTACCGTTGTCCGATTCGCTACTTCAATGGCGATACGGATAAACTGGTCGTGGCTCCTGCTGACGGTAAGATTGTGGTGGTCGAGGAAGCCGAGGAGAATGACTATTTCCACGACAAGCGCCTCATGATCTCGATCTTCATGAGTCCTCTGAACGTTCATGCCAACTGGTTTCCTGTTGATGGCAAGGTGAAGTTCGTCAAGCATTTCAACGGCAACTATCACAAGGCGTGGCTTCCCAAAGCCAGCGAGGAGAACGAGCATGCTGACATCATGATTGAGACGCCTGACGGTCAGGAAGTGCTGGTGCGTCAGATTGCCGGTGCTCTGGCCCGTCGTATCGTTACCTACGCCAAGGAAGGTGAGGAGTGCTACATTGACGAACACCTGGGATTCATCAAGCTGGGTTCGCGTGTGGATGTCTTTCTCCCGTTGACGTCAAAGGCTTGTGTCACGATGGACCAGCCGACGACGGGCGATCAAACGGTGATAGCCAAACTACAATAATAACGTTCAATGTTCAAAGCGAAAAAGCATATCCCCAATACGATTACCTGTCTGAATCTGATTTCAGGCTGCATAGCGACTTATTATGCTTTTGAGTCTGATTTTGGGATGGCCCTGCTATTCATTGTAATTGGTGCGGTGTTCGATTTCTTTGATGGCATGGTGGCACGACTGCTCCATGTCTCTTCACCTATCGGAAAGGAACTCGACTCGCTGGCTGACGATATTACCTTTGGCTTTGCCCCATCAGCGATAGTGTTCAGTTTCCTATGCTCTTTCCATATCCATTTCCCCTTGATTCCTTTCGTGGCATTTGTCATGGCAGCATTTTCAGCCCTGCGACTGGCGAAATTCAATCTGGACGAGCGTCAGGCTATGGGATTCATCGGACTACCGACGCCTGCAAACGCCTTGTTTTGGGGTTCATTGATTGTGGGAGGTGGCGATTGGATCAGCAGCCTGCCTTATGCCGTATGGATGATCTTGGCGATGGTGCTGTTTTCCAGCTACTTGTTGGTGGCCGAAATTCCCATGTTTGCCCTGAAATTCAAGACGTGGGGCTGGAAGGGTAATGAAATCAAATACGTTTTCCTTGCAACCTGTATCCCTTTGCTCATTGTGATGGGTGTCAGTGGTCTGGCAGCTATCATTGCCTGGTATGTGGTGCTTTCCGTAGTCAATAATTCGGAAAAAAAGAAATAATAACTAACCCTAAAGCTTATGGCAATCCTTTTATTTATCTTCTTCCTCATTGTTTTTATCCTGATGTTAGTCGGTGGTAGCATCCTGAAAAAACTCAAGGATGCCAAAAAGGCTGTGGAGGAGGCCGCGGACCTGAGGGAACAACGCCTGCGCAACGAGACAGGCCGTCAGCGTCAGCAGTACAGCCAGCGTGCTCAGGGTTCTCAGAATACTCAGAGTACTCAGAATAGTCAGAATACTCAGAATAATCAGAATACCCAGGGTTATCAGAATGCTGAATACGAAAACGCCCGTCGCACGGAGACTGCAACGGGCGAGACGGTTATTGATCATCATCACCAGAATCGCGAAAACAAGAAGATTTTCGACGATGAGGAGGGTGAATACGTCGAGTTCGAGGAGGCGTGATAATTAAGCCATTCACGGCTTAATTGTGCACCAACGTGCCAATTTCCTCACCATCCATTACCTTTTTCAGGTTTCCAACTACGTCCATATTGAACACGTAGATGGGCAGGTTGTTGTCCTGACACATGCAGATAGCGGTCAGGTCCATGACCTTCAGGCCTCGTGCGAGCACCTCTTTGTAAGTAATCGCGTCGAACTTTGTGGCCGTTGGGTCTTTCTCTGGGTCAGCGGTATAGACACCGTCCACGCGAGTGCCCTTCAGCATGACGTCGGCCTCGATCTCGATACCACGCAGGCTGGAGCCAGTATCAGTGGTAAAGTAGGGTGAACCGGTTCCTGCCGAGAAGATGCAGACATACCCCTGCTCCATAGCCTCGATAGCTTTCCACTTGGTGTAGAACTCGCCGATAGGCTCCATACGGATAGCCGTCAGCACCTTGTTTTTTACGCCTACTGCACCCAGTGCCGAGCTGAGTGCCAGCGAGTTAATCACCGTAGCGCACATGCCCATCTGGTCGCCCTTGACACGGTCGAAGCCTTTCTGGCTTCCACTCAGTCCGCGGAAGATGTTTCCGCCACCGATGACGATACCAATCTGTACACCCATCTCGCTTACTTCCTTAATCTGGCGTGCATAGTCGCTCAGACGCTCAGGGTCGATGCCGTAGCCCTGCTTTCCCATCAGACTCTCACCCGAGAGCTTCAGAAGGATTCTCTTAAATCTTGCCATAATCTTTTTTTTCGTTATTACGTTATTACGATATATCGTTATTTCGTTATTATGTGATGAATTGAACCTCCTTGAAGGCATAGCACCTGTCGTGCCCGTTGTCGTCGCGGAGCAACAAGTGCCCGTCGTCCTCTACGTTGACCATCTCAGCCATAAAGGCTCCGTCCTTGTCGACATAGGGGTGGAAACCTTTGCGGCGATAGAGCATGGAGCAATACTGTGCTTTGATGTCCTGGTACAGATAATGCTCCAGACAGCGCAAGATGTCTTTCAACAGCTGCTCGCGGTCTGTCTCCTGACCAGCTATCTGCCACAGGGAAACGGGATTTGGCGCATTGCTGTGGAACGTGCGCTGGTTCACGTTGAGTCCCACGCCAATGATGCTGTCCTTGATGGTGTTGCCCTTCAGGGTGTTCTCTATCAGCATACCACATATTTTTCCGTTGCGCCAATAGATATCGTTGGGCCACTTGATGCTCAGGTCACCAATGTACTGTCCCAATGCCTCGCAAATGGCCAGCGATACAGCCATCGAGATGTGGAATTGTTGGCTGGCAGCAATCTGTGTAGGGTGAATCAGTATCGAGAACGTCAGGTTCTTGCCCCGTTCCGACTCCCATGTGTTCGTGCCGCAGCCTTTTCCCGCAGTCTGGTAATCCACCCAGACGACTGGATCACGGGGACGGTTCTCCTGATCACAGTCGCTAAGCGATGACAGATCAGGAGAACCGTCCCCATGATCCTTCAGCCAACGGTTGGTAGAGTCCGTCTCGTCAATATGTATGATTTTCCATTCCACTTTGCAAAAGTACGAAAAATTTTTCGTACTTTTGCATCATGGAAGAAAAAAATAAAGATGTCCTGTATATGCGGAAGGCCTTGCAGGAGGCTGAGGCCGCTATGGCTGAGGGTGAGATACCCATTGGTGCTGTGGTGGTGTGTCAAGACCATGTGATAGCGCGAGCCCATAACCTGACGGAAACGCTGCACGACGTGACGGCCCATGCCGAGATGCAGGCTATTACGCAGGCTGCCAATGAGTTAGGCGGAAAGTATTTGACGGACTGTACGCTCTACGTTACCGTAGAACCCTGTGTGATGTGTGCAGGGGCTCTGGGCTGGAGTCAGATTCCTCGCGTGGTATATGGTTGTCGTGATGAGAAACGCGGTTATTCCGACCTTGCACCCCATGCCTTGCACCCCAAGTGTAGCGTCATAGGGGGCGTTCTTGAAGACGAATGTCGCCAGTTGATGCAGGATTTCTTCAAGAACAAGCGATAAAAGGCGGCACTTATCCTTAATAAAGTACAACCATAATGCATGAAAAACGCATAAAAAGGCACCAATGTGGCTGATTTTCGTTAACTTTTCGTGCCAAAATGTGTATTTTTTATAATTTTATTTGTTTTTTAGAAACTTATATATTATCTTTGCACGGTCTATTCTGTATAAATGGGACAGGAACGGGCATACTTCTATATGATAATGTACACGTACATATTTTATAAATAGTATTAATATAAACAAAACGAGAGAGATTTATGAAACAAAGATTAACAATGATTCTGGTCAGTCTGTTCCTGATGGTAGGAGTGGCTCTGGCCCAGACTAAGGTTAACGGTACCGTTACCTCTCAGGAGGATGGACAGCCCGTCATCGGTGCTTCCGTTCTCGTAGTGGGAACTCAGGTTGGTACTGTTACAGATGCTAATGGTAAGTTCTCGCTGACATGTCCTGCCGGCAAGAACACGCTGCGCATTACTTACATTGGTATGGAACCCATCGAGGTGAGTGCCCGTCCTAACATGCGCATTGTGCTGACAAGCGATCAGACAGCCCTCGATGAAGTGATTGTTGTGGCCTATGGTACGGCAAAGAAGTCTTCGTTCACTGGTTCTGCTGAGAGCGTAGGCGGTGAGAAGATTGAACTTCGTCCTATCTCCAACGTTGCTAAGGGTCTTGAAGGCCAGGTCAGCGGTGTGCAGATGACTTCTGCCAGCGGTCAGCCTGGTTCTGATCCCGCTGTTCGTATTCGTGGTTATGGTTCTATCAATGCTTCTTCTGCTCCTTTGTATGTGGTCGACGGCGTTCCTTACGATGGTGCTTTGAGCTCTATCAACCCCAGCGATATCGAGTCGATGACTGTGCTGAAGGATGCTTCTGCAGGTGCTCTGTATGGTGCCCGTGGTGCCAACGGTGTTATCATGATTACCACCAAGAAGGGTAAGGAAGGTAAGACTCAGGTTACCTGGCGTTCGACCATTGGCTGGTCAAGCCGTGCTCTGCCTCGCTATGATCTTGTAGGCCAGAAGGATTTCGTTCAGCTGACTTATGAGGGACTTCGTAATGAGGCTATCTTCAGCAACGGTATGAGTTGGGCAGAAGGTGAGGCTTATGCCCGCAGCCAGATGGGTGCAAACCTTGGTGGTGAGTACTACAACCCGTTCAAGAACTATACTTGGGATCAGATTATCGATCCTTCTACTGGTCAGGTTCGTGCTGACGCTCAGGCTGCATGGAACGAGGATTGGCTCGACGCTGTCAAGCGCGACAATGCTTTCCGTCATGAGCACCAGTTGAACATTAATGGTGGTACTGACAAGACAAAGTACATGCTGTCTCTGGGCTACCTGAACGAGGATGGTATCCTGAAGACTACAGGTTTCCAGCGTTATACCGCTCGTGTTAACGTAGACTCTAAGGTTACTGACTGGTTCTCTATGAACTTGAGCACTAACTTGGCTCACTCAATTTCGAACTTCAGCGACTACGATGGCAGTTCAACATCTAACGTTTGGTATTCTGCTCAGTTCGTTTCACCTTTGTTCCCCATGTATGTGAAAGACCTGAATGGCCAGAACGTTCTCGACGAGAATGGCCAGCCTCAGCTCGACTACGGTGACAACGCCGCTAAGCGTCCTGGTTCTTACAACGACTTCAACCCTCTGGGTGGCCTGGTAGACGATAAGGCTGAGAATAAGCGTGATGCTGCTGGTTTGCGTACAGGTATCGTATTTGGTACTGACAATGCAAATGCAGGATGGCTTCAGGGCATCAAGTTCGCTGTCAACTTCGGTATGGACTACAATAGCCGTTATCGCATGCGCTACATGAACATGCATCATGGTAACCAGGCTACTTCTGGTGGTCTGCTCCAGAAGTACAACTATCGTACTCAGAGCTACACCTTCAACCAGTTGCTGACTTGGAACCGCACGTTCGACAAGCACAATATTGATATCATGGCTGGTCACGAGTTCTATGCTTACAAGATGGAATATCTGACTGCTGGTAAGACAAACCTCGTTGAGGGTATCTACGAATTGGCACCTGCAGCTAACATGTACGAGGCTGACTCTTATACAGACAACTATCGCATTAACTCATGGTTGAGCCGTGTTAACTACAACTACGACGATAAGTATTACTTCTCAGCTTCTCTGCGTGCTGACCAGTCTTCACGTTTCTACAAGGACAATTGGACAGGTACATTCTGGTCTGTTGGTGGTAACTGGCGTATCTCTAAGGAGAACTTCATGAAGGACATCAAGTGGATTGACAACCTCTCGCTTAAGGTTTCTTATGGTGAACAGGGTAATGATGACATCCTGGATAGTGACGGTTATTCAAGCTACTATCTGTGGCAGGCACTCTATGCACTCGGATGGAACAATGGTAACAACATTGGTGCTGTGGTATCTACTCTGGAGACTAAAGACCTTTCTTGGGAGAAGAACAAGAACCTGAACATTGGTCTGGAAGGTACGTTGTTCAACAACTTGCTCCGCTTTAGCATTGAGTACTACAACAAGAAGACCAGCGACATGCTGCTGGAATACCCGATGGCTCTTTCTACTGGTTTCTCTGGTTACAATGCCAACGTAGGTGATATGCGCAACAGGGGTCTTGAGGCAGAGTTGACCGTAGCTCCTTTCAGAAGAGGTGACTTCCGCTGGGATGTTACACTGATGGCTTCTACTGTCAGCAACAAGATTCTGAAGCTCACCAATGAGTCTCCTGAGATTGTTAGCGGTGTCCGTGTCTATAAGGAGGGTTATCCCATCAGAACTTATTATGTTTCTAAGAGTGCTGGTGTCGATCCTGCTACTGGTGCACAGCTCTACTGGGCATACGAGAAGGACGAAGAGGGCAACATGAAGCCTGGTACAGAGTATATTACTTCTGACTATAGTGTTGCTAATAACTGTAAGTACTATATGGACAGCCGTATTCCTGATCTCTATGGTAGCCTTTCTACCAACCTGAGCTATAAGGGACTCGACCTCTCAGTGCTGACAACATACTCTATTGGCGGTAAGGTCTATGACGGCCTGTATAGAGGTACGATGGAGGTACAATATGCTACTGACACTTGGAGCACTAACGCACTGCGCCGTTGGCAGAAGCCCGGTGACATCACCGATGTTCCTCGTATTGAGATTGGTGGCAGCTATGCAGTCACTGACCGCTATCTGATTGATGCTTCTTACTTTGCTATCAAGAACATCACACTGGGTTACACGCTGCCGAAGGTTTGGATGAACAAGGCCGGCTTGAACAATGTCCGTGTGTTCGCATCTGTTGACAACTTGGCTCTTTGGACTCACCTCGACGGTATGGATCCTCAGTACAACTTCTCAGGTGGTACGGATTATTCTTACGTTCCCAACAAGACTTGGACTGTCGGTCTCGAGGTTAAATTCTAATCAAGACATAGGAATCAATAATAAAGAAAAAAGAATATGAAAAAGATATTTAAATATACATTCGTAGGACTGCTGGCTGGCGGAATGCTCCTGACGACCTCTTGCTCTAAGGATCAGATCGAGACGTCCCCCACGCGTTCTATGTCTGGTCAGGGTTTGTTGGCCAACGGTAACGCTGCCCTCGTAGCCTTGAACGGTATTTATCGTGAGATGTACACCGCAGGTTGGTCAACAACAGGTAACACTCACCAGTGCTTCGGTATCACAGCTTACAATCTGTGTGCTGATGTAATGGGTGAGGACCACATCATGGGTGCTCAAGGTTCTGGTTGGTTCTGGTACGACTGCTTATACAACGTAAAAGGATTCTATGATCGTACCACATGGCGTTCATACGACCTCTGGTATGCTTTCTATAACTGGATTGCAAATGCCAACTATATCATCGCCGCTGAGGAGACCATGGGCGGAACACCTAGTGAGGTAAACTATGCTATCGGTCAGGCTTATGCCATTCGTGCCTATAGCTACTTCATGCTGTCACAGTACTTTGCTCGTACGCTGAAAGGTCACGAGAGCGAGAAGTGTGTTCCTATCTACACCGAGCCTACTACTCCTGAGACGAAGGGTCAGCCCCGTGCTACCAACGCTGAGGTTTATGCTCAGATTGATAAGGATATCCAGAAGGCTGTAGAGTTGCTGAAGGGTACTGAGCAGAAGAATAAGTCTCACATCGGTTATGCCGTAGCTTTGGGTATCCAGGCTCGTATCGCCCTTGTTGAGAACGACTGGCAGAAAGCCAAGACAGCTGCTAAGGCTGCTATCGAAGCCAGCGGATGCTCTATTCTGCCTGTTGCATCATTCACTGGCATGAATAATGTTGATGCTGCTAACGTCATGTGGGGTGCTGGAATCATTGCCGACCAGGTTGGTATGTATGCCAGCTTCTACGCTCACATGGACTACGAGGCTGACAAGTATGGCTCTTCTGCTCCTAAGTGCATCAACAAGGAGCTCTATGCTAAGATGAATGAAACCGATACACGTCGTGCATGGTGGGTAGACGGTGTTTATGATAAGGGTCTCCTTCAGGAGAAGTTTAAGTTCACTGATGTACAAACTTGGATGGGTGACTATATCTTCATGCGTGTTGAGGAGATGTATCTGACCGCTGCTGAGGCTGAGTGCCGTCTTGGCGAGGAAGATGCTGCTAAGGCTGACCTGATGGCCCTGATGAGCCTGCGCGACCCTGAATATACTACCAGAAAGACCGGTACTGCTCTTGGTAAGACCTCTGCTCTTGCTGATGAGACCGGTTCGCTGCTCGAGGAAATCCTGATCCAGCGCCGTATTGAGCTGTGGGGTGAGGATGGCCGTATGTACACGCTGAAGCGTCTGAGACAGGGCTTCCGCCGTACTGCCGAACAGGGATGGCCTGCTGCTGCCCTGATGACCACTCGTCCTACCGACGATCCTGAGGCTTACATGAATGTTCTGACCATTCCACAGGCTGAGTTCGATGGAAACGAGAACATGAGTGCTGATACTGATCAGAATCCTGCTGGTGACAAATAAATAACCCTCAAATAGACAACGATTATGAGAATCAATAAAATATTATTCGGATTTGCGATTGTCGTGGCTGCCCTTTTCACCTCTTGTAATAAGGACAACGAGGGTGCCATTTATAACAATCAGGGCTGTGCAGGTTTGTCTTTCACAGCCTCTACGCTGTCATCTGTTGAAGTTCCTGCTTCCAACCCTGTGTTCGATGTTGAAATCGTTCGCGGTAACACCGTTGGTGCAGCCTCTGGTAACCTTACTGCTACTCTTAAAGTGGGCGATAAAGAATTACCAGGTGTAACCGTATCAGGCTACAACTTTGCCGATGGTCAGAATTCTACAACTGTTAGTGTGAATGTATCTCCCCTGGAGGTTGGTGTAGTTGGTTCGTTGACTTTGACCATTGCTGATGCTGATGCTTCAGTTGGCGCTATCAAGTCTGCAACCATGAAGGTGTCTAAGGCCTACGAGTGGGAGTCACTTGGCAAGGGTGCCTTCGTTGATAACTTCTTCGGTTTTGTGAGCGAGCCTGAAATCATGAAGGCTAAGGGCTATGACCGTTATCGTGTAATGGCTCCTTGCGAGGCTTATCGTCTGAATCCAGATCCTTCTGATACATGGGTTGCTTCATGGTCAGCTCCTTACATCGAGCTGTGGGTAGAGGACGGCTTGGTATTCTTCGATGAGTGGTTCACCGGTCAGAACTATGACGGCGACAAGACTGCTCCTATCTATGCTTATCACCCGTCAGCATTCAGCGACCTGAATAGTCCTGAATTCTGGCAGCACAGCAAGTTCCTTTCTGATAAGGTTATCCAGCTTGCTCCATACTACTACATCGATGGACTTGGTGGTTGGAACCAGACTCAGAAAGATGGTATAGTACTTATTCAGTTGCCGTAATAAGCACTGAGGAAATATGATTCGGGAAGCACGCTTCGGGCGTTGCTTCCCGTTTTTTTACTCCGAACGGAAAGTTATGCAGCCATGCAGCCATGCCGACACAAGTTTCCATAGAATTATTAAAAAAGTAAATATAGTCTATTTTGCCCTTTTAATATTTTTGTATTACTCTAAGAAATCAATGGCTGCATGACTGCATGGCTGCAAACCATCCTCTTGTCCGACAATAACCCAACCTTATTTTTCAATAACCCCCGCTTATTTCTCAATAACCCGCCCTTATTTTCCAATAACGCCCTCTTGTCATACAGTGAAACTTTGAAAAACATAGCCCCATGTGCCCCAATTGCTGGGAATCCCTTTGTACAAAGGGATCTTTTAGGGGCTATGTTTGCTAAAAAGGGTGCCCCAACCCCGCCCCAACAGTGCCCCCTGCAAAAACTCGGTGATAGCTTTTGCGTATACGCGAACGGTCGTTTGGGCTAACGCGCACGGTTGTTTGGGCTAACGCGCACGGTTGCGAGAAGCCTTCTTAGTCCCTGTCCCAACGGCTCTTGTACCTTGTCCGGACGGTTCCTGTTCCCTATAAGTAACGTTTCGAACGGGTCGAAGGATCTATTCGAACTTGGGCGTTGCTTTCCGTTTTTTTTACTACTAATAGTGGAAATTGCTACCATTAATGCTAGCAATTGCGGGAATTAATAGTAGCAATTGCGGGAATTAATAGCGGACAAAAAGAATATTTTTCACGCGGGCTTTAAACCTTCTTGGATTTTGTGCGTCATAATAACCGTAAAACGTTAAATGATTATGGACAGTAAACGTACACTTTTATTCTTGCTGATGCCCCTGATGGCTGTGGTAGCTATGGCTCAGCGCTCGATTACGGGTTTAGTGATTGATGATTCAGAGGACCCGATTCCCCAAACAACAGTGAAACTGCTAAAGACGGACAGCACGCTCGTGAAGGGTGCGCTGACCAACATGGACGGTGAATTCACGGTGAAGGCGCCTCAGGCAGGCAAATATATCCTGCAGGTGACCTGTGTGGGCTTCAAGGCCTACACGAAGCGCATCGACGTGGCTGATAAGGACCTTGCCCTGGGTACCATCGCCATGGAACCCGACGCCATCATGCTGAAGGGTGCTACGATTACTGGTCAGGCCGCCAAGGTGACCTTGAAGGCCGATACCTTTATATATAATGCTGCTGCCTTCCGCACGCCAGAGGGTTCTGTCGTCGAGGAACTGGTGCGCCGTCTGCCTGGTGCCGAGGTGAGCGACGACGGTACCGTTAAGATTAATGGTAAGCAGGTGAAGAAGATTCTGGTCGACGGTAAGGAGTTCATGACGGGCGACACGAAGACTGCCATGAAGAATCTGCCAACGAACATCATCGACCGCATCAAGGCCTACGACCAGCAGAGCGATCTGGCCCGTATCAGTGGTATTGACGACGGTGAGGAGCAGACGGTGCTCGACTTCGGTATCAAGCAGGGCATGAATAAAGGCGTGATGGCCAATGCCGACCTCGGATATGGAACGGAAAAGCGCTACTCCGGACGAATCTTCGGTGGTATGATGAAGGACGGCTTGAACGTATTCATGATGGCTAATGCCAACAACACCAACGACATGGGATTCCCCGGCGGTGGTGGCGGTGGCGGCCGTTTCGGTATGGGGCGTCAGGGTCTGACCGCAACGAAGATGACGGGTTTGAACCTGAACTACGAAGGCACCAAGCTGAAGCTTGACGGTAGCGTACGCTGGAACCACAGCGATGGCGATGCTTTCTCGAAGCGTTCTACGGAGAACATCTTCAGCGAGACGCTGTCACAGTTTAGCAATAGCATTTCCTCGAACTTTACCCGTTCGAACAGCTGGGATACGCAGATGCGTCTGGAGTGGACGCCCGACTCGATGACCAACATCATGTTCCGTCCCTCATTCAGATACAACAGTAACGATGGCGACAACACGAGTGACGAGGCTTCGTTCAGCGAGGATCCCTATAATTACGTCACGAACCCGCTGTCCGATATCAAGACGCTGATAGAAAAGGGCATTGTCAAGAACAACCGTGCTCAGGCCAGCGTGTCGTATAGTGATTCAAAGAACCTGAGCGGTATGGTGCAGTTGAACCGTCGACTGAGCAACACGGGGCGTAACATCACCCTGCAGTTGAATGCCGGATGGAGCGAGGGCGACAGCAAGTCAATCTCGAACAGCTTGATTTATTACTATTATACAGGCGTTATTACTGGCGATACCATCAACCGCTATTCATTAACGCCTACCAAGAACTGGAACTATAGCGCCCGACTGACTTATAGCGAGCCCATCTTCCCAAAGACCTACCTGCAGTTCAGCTATCAGTATCAGTATCGCTTCCAGAAGAGCGACCGTGGTACCTTCGACTTCAGCGACCTGCTGTCGGACGGCTCGTGGATGGGTGGCTACCGCTCGTGGGACAGCTATCTGAATTCGTTCGGACTTGGTGGCGTCAGTCTGGATCCTTATAAGGATGACAGCCAGAGCCGTTACTCGAAGTATCAGAACTACATCCACACCGCCGAGGTCATGCTGCGAATCGTTCGCAGTGCCTACACCTTCAACGTGGGTGTGCAGCTGGTTCCCCAGAAGTCGCACTTCGTTCAGGACTATAAGGGCATTCACGCTGATACGACGCGTACCGTTACCAACTTCGCTCCTACGATGGACTTCCGTTGGAAGCGCTCGCAGCAGAGTCAGTTGCGCTTTAACTATCGTGCCAACACCAGCCAGCCTTCTATGAACGACCTGCTCGATATCGTTGACGACAGCGACCCCCTGAACATCAGCAGGGGTAACCCAGGACTGAAGCCTTCGTTCACTCACAACTTCCGTCTGAACTATAACGACTATTTCCAGAAGCACCAGCGTTCCATCATGACGTTTGCCAATTTCACGACGACGGTTAATTCCATTGCCAACAAGACAACGTATAATGCCACGACGGGTGGCCGTATTACCCAGCCCGAGAATATCAACGGCAACTGGAATGCCAACTTAGGCTTGATGTTCAATACTGCCATAGACTCAGCTGCTTTCTACAACGTGAACACCTTCACGAACCTGAGCTACGCACATAATGTGGGTTATGTCAGTGTGAATATGAATGCCGATTCTCAGGAGTCTGTTACCACCTCCATGGGTATCATGGAGCGTCTGGCTGGTAGCTATCGTAACGACTGGTTAGAGATTGAACTGAGCGGATCGGTGAACTACAACCGCAACCGCAGCGAGCTGCAGACCAACAACAACCTCGACACTTGGCAGTTCAGCTATGGAGGTATGGTGGGCGTGACTGCACCTTGGGGTACTTCGGTTACCACCAACCTGAGCATGCAGAGCCGTCGTGGTTACAACGATGCTTCGATGAACACCAACGAACTCATCTGGAATGCCCAGCTGTCGCAGAGCTTCCTGAAGGGTAACGCGCTGACACTCTCACTGCAGTTGTACGATATTCTCCACGAACAGAGCACCATCAGCCGTACCATCTCGGCTTCCATGCGTAGTGACACAGAGTATAACGCCATTACCAGCTATGGCATGATTCACCTGATCTATCGTCTGAACGTCTTTGGTGGCCGTGGTGGTCGTCAGGGTGGCTTTGGCCAAGGTATGGGCGGCGGCCGTGGTGGCCGTGGCGGCCGTGGCGGTGGCTTTGGCGGTGGTCGTGGTGGCGGCTTCGGCGGAGGCGGTGGCTTCGGTGGCGGACGCGGAGGTCGCTTCTAATCCCGCGTTTATCACTTATCACTTATCGTTTATCACTTTCTAATGGACGAGAAACATTGTGTCGAACTGCTCGAAGCACACGGGGTAAAGCCTACGGCCAACCGCATCGTGGTGTTGAAGACAATGGCTGCTGCTGGCAGGCCCATGTCGCTGACGGAGCTGGAATACAAGATACTGTCCATCGACAAGTCAGGCGTGTTTCGCGCCTTGACTTTGTTTAAGGAGCACCATCTGGTACATGTCATTGAGGACGGTGGCGACGGTGTGCGCTATGAGTTGTGCCACAGCCACGATTCCGAGACGGACGATGACCTGCACGTGCATTTCTACTGCGAGCGGTGTCGACGCACCTATTGTCTGGAACATATCGCTGTTCCTGACGTAGATTTGCCTGAAGGCTTTCAGCAGACTTCTGTGAATTTCATGGTAAAGGGCATCTGCCCTGAATGTAAAAAGTAGTAAAAGAACAACGGATTACACAGCCGTGTAATCCGTTGTTGTTATCTTTGTCTTATTCCTTTTCCTTTCTATCGTCGATGTTGTCGCCCTCTGTGGGTGCCAAATCCTCTTCGAAGTCGGTGATGCCTGCCTTCACAAGGATGTTATACCATTGGATGAGCTTCTTGATGTGGCTGTTCTGCACACGGTCCTGGTCCCAGTTGGGCAGCACCTTCGTGAAATACTCGTGCAGCTCGTCGGGTGTGGCCTTGCGGAAGTCGACGCTCGACTCCTTACCCTTCTCCAGGTCGCGCATCGAGGCGAGTACTGTCATCAGGGGAATGTCGTCCGTCTCTGTAAACATGGCAATGTCGCCCAGCGATGTGATGCGGTCCGTCCCGAAGGCAGGGAAGCGCTTGTGCGTGTCGTCAAGTGCCTCGACGATGAGGCTGTTCTTGGCGCGTGATACTAATTTGTAAAGTCCCGGCTTGCCCGAGATGGCTAAAATGGTTTGTTTCATTGTTCTTATTATTTATTTCGTTATAACGTTATAACGTCATTACGTTATTACGTTGTTAATTGATTCAATAACTTTTCTATTTGTTGTTCCAGGTCGGTCGCTCCGTCGTTCACGATTTCGAAGTCGGCACGCCCCCTGACCTGATCCTGGGGCCATTGGCGAGCGATCCATTGCAGGGCCTGCTCACGAGAGATGCTGTCGCGATTCATGACGCGGCGTATACGTACCTCTTCAGGGGCTGTCACCGCCACCACACGGTCGACCAGCTTGTCGGCTCCCGACTCATACAGGATGGCACTCTCCATCCACTGCTTACCACTCTCCTCGAAGTCCTGGAATACGGCAGGGTGCACGATGGCATTCACTGCCTGCTGGTTTTCCTCGCTGGCCAGCAGGAAACGGCTGATGTCGGCTTTCTCGAGCGAACCAATCAGTTTCTGTAATTGCCGGCGCAGACGGGTGGACGTTCGGATAAGCCGTTTGGCGGCAGCATCGCAGTCGTACACCTCAATGCCTCGACGTTCCAGCAAGCGGCACACGTAGCTCTTGCCCGATCCGATGCCCCCAGTGATTCCAATCTTTATGGGCGTCGTGCTATTCTCCATCTTCAATGAGATAGTCTACCTGTTTCGTGTTTAGGGTAGCGCGGCTGATGCCGTGCGGCACTTCCTTCAGGTAAATGTTACATTTCTCGGAGGCTTTCTGCTCAATCTCCAGATAGTCGGCTACGACGATAAACTCATCGGCTGTCAGCTCGCGAATCTGACTGACACCAGCAACGAAGTTTACCCGAACTTTGGCTGGGAAGGTGCGCAGCGTCTTTCCTGCGGGCAGGTTGATGCACTTGATGGGCACATCAATGCTCTCCTCAGTCAGCAGGTCCGTGTGGAACACGACTTGGATGCGTTCAGGCACCACTTTCACATCAGCAGCGTGTGCGAGTTTGCAGTCGACAAGCAGCGTGTCGCGGAATCCTACGTAGTTCAGAGGCTCAGTATAGACGATGCGTATGCTGTCAAGCTTTTCGCGCGATGCATAGACGTCTACGGTGTCCGGCTTGTAATCGACGTGCGATATGAAGAAGAGCTGTTCGGGGATGACACGTCCGTTCCAGTGGACGGGAACGCGCTTGTGCTCACCGTTGTTATAGAAATACTCCAGTTTCTCGGGTTTGACGGCGGTCACCTTCGACGACGACTCCAGACTCTGCTCTATGAGGCGCTTCAGGTCTGCGTTCGGCACGACACCCTTGCCGAATGTCTTGTCGTAGTTTCTGAAGTCTATCTTGACGTTATTGTTATACTCGCCAAACATGTAGTTCAGCAGCACCCATCCCTGATCGCGCACTGTGGCGCGCACGGTGTCTACGCTGGGCGATGTCAACATCACGTTTTTAGGAACGTTGACAATGCGGACAGGAATCTTCAGCTCCTTTTCGTAGCCTTCGTTCAGGGTCAGTATGAGCCAGAAGATGGCAGAGAGTATCAGGAAGAACAGAAAAGTAAAGAGCTGCTTGTTGATGTTGCTCAACAAGAAGTTCTTCAGTATCTGCATCACACTGCGCTCTTCCATCTTCTCAAACCTCAAACCTCAAATCTCAAACCTCTTACTTCTGCTGCTGCGGTGTGCTCGATGGATCTTTGAACACGTAGCCCTTGTCAACCTTAATCACTACGCCGTCGGCAATCTTCACCTCGATGATGCCCGTTGCCAGGTCAATCTTCTTGACAATGCCATAGATGCCACCGCCAGTGATGACCTCAGCACCCTCTGCCAGCGAGTTCTGGAAATTCTGAATCTCCTTCTGACGCTTCTGCTGGGGTTTGATCATGAAGAAATACATGATGGCAAAGATGGCCACCATCATAATAATAAAGCTCATGCTGCCGCCACCCTGGGCCTGTGCAGCCAAAATAATCTGTGTCATAATCTAAATATTAATATTTATAAATTTTGAATTTTGAGTGTTGAATGTTGAATGATTCTCGCTTCGCTGCGATGTTTGAATGTAGAATTCTCAATTCTTCATTGGTTAATCGCCGTAGGCGACCACTCATCATTCCTCATTCCACATTCCTCATTTTCTCATCTGTTTCATCAGTCTGCCCGTCTCTACCAGATGGTGGGCAATGGCATCGAGCATGCCGTTGATGTACCCTGCACTGCGTGGGGTGGAGTAGAGCTTGGACAGTTCCACATATTCATTGATAGTGACGCTGATGGGGATGCTGGGGAAGGTCATCATCTCGGCAATGGCAATCTGCATGATGATGATGTCCATGTAGGCAAGACGGGAAAAGTCCCAGTTGCGCGACGCCTCGCTCATGTAGTGCTGATATTCCTCACCATTCAGGATGGTGGCACGGAACAGCTTGCGGGCGTAGTCTTTGTCCTCCTCCGAGTCGTATTCGGGCAACAGTTCCTGCGACGCACTGTTCCTTTCCTCGAAACGCTTAATGGTCTTCAGCACGAAGGTGTCTACCACCTCCTTGTCGTCGTTCCAGTACAAGCTCTGTTCCTCCAACAGGGCATCCAGGTCGGGGTTGTCCTGTATCAGTGTGCGATACAGCTTGCGCCACACCTCACGATCGGCCATATAGTCGTCGTCCGCGGAATCCATATAGTCCTTGTAAATCTCGCTCTCCGTAATCTGCAGGTAGATTTTCTTCAGGAATTCGGGCTGCTCGTCCCACGACTTCTTCTGGGTTTCCATGAAGTCGTTCAGCATCTTGTTCTGTTCCAGCTGCAGGGCGAAACGGTTGTAAATAAACTTCGTCGAAGGCATAGGTGTGCCTTCGCGTTTGGCTCTGGCCTCGGCCACTTCCACATGGCGACGGGCCTCGCGGGTAATGCCCACGATGAGTGCCAACAGATAGTTATACATGTCGTAGGCTTTCGACAGGCTGAACATCAGCTCTTTTTCAGCTGTGTCGATGTTCTTGCTGCCGTTCTGATAGTACGCATAACTCAGTTGTACTACCTTGATTCTAATCAGTTCTCTGTTAATCATAATTCTCTTTTCTAACGCTTTGATACGCTTATCAGTTTGCAAAATTACATAAAAAGAATCATATTCCCAAATCTTACCTTATATATTTATAGTTTTATGTCGTAGTTTTGATTTATTTTAATAAAAAAAAGAAGCCTCGGCTAACAAGCCGAGGTTTCTGTTCTGCTTTTCGCTTTTTAGAAATGAAGGACAACGCCGGCTCTCAGAATGCTCCAGCCACTGCCTTGAGTTTTGTAGACATACTCACCCTTCAGCGAGAAATTGCTAGTGATAGGATACTCCACACCGGCACCCAGGTCTACACCCAGTCTTGTGTCTGTACCATCACCAGTCCATCCCATCAGGTTAAGACCTGCCAAAGGATAAATGGTAAACGAATCGCCCAGATGGAAAAGGTACTCCAAGTTAGCCTCAACGTTCCAGCAGCTTACTCCGTCTTTCTTGAAATAGTAGTCGAACTCACCAACACCACGCACGTGATCCATCAACATGTAGCCAATGTTGGCACCGAGACCCAAGTTATGGGGAGAGTCAATCATGTAGTTGAAGTGAGCACCAAAAGAAACGTCACCTTTGTCAGTTTGTGCGAACGATGTTGCACTGGCAAGCATCATACACATTGCAATAAACAATTTCTTCATAATCTTTCGTTTTAATGATTAAATAAATATGTAAATCTGTGGCAAAGGTAGGACATTTTCTTTAAATAACCAAAAATTTTGTAGATTTTTTATAATTTAAAGTGAAATCCTACTCGTACTGCCCGACCTTTCGGGCAGTACGGGTTAAATATCTTACTTTACAATAACCTGCTTGCCGTTGTTGATGTAGACTCCCTTCTGGGAAGGCTTGCTGATGTTGCGTCCGTTCAGGTCGTAATAGTGGTTGTCGGTAGCGGCATTGTGATTCACATCCTTAATAGACGTTACGTCACCAGCATTCATGTGTACAATCTCCAACTTTTCGGCTGTAGCAGATTGCTCTTCCCAGCTGAAACAGCATCGGGTGGGCAGGATTGACAACTCTTCGGTAGTGCGAATCAGCACACTCTCCAGAATCTCAACGTCCTGCTTGGAAGGAATGCCATAGATGCCATTCTTCTGACGCGAATTCCAACTGCTGGAGAATGAAACCTGATTGCCCTGTCCGTCGTTCATGCGGATGGTCTTGATTTCCGCATTGATGGCGTTGACTTCCGTATTCTTGACTCTCATATACTGACGAGTGGGCGAAAAGATAAGGTAGGGTACGCCAGCCTTGATGCCATCGTTGGTGCAGTCGACAAAGCACAACTGCACGGTGGTGCCTACCTGGCGAATAGCTGCCAGTCGCTCTATTCTAACGTCTTTGGCTGTCGCAGCGAACTGCTCGGCACTCAGTGTCATAGGCAGACACAGCGTGTTATAGCCTGCAAAGAGATAGCGGTTCAGCTGGATAGGATTGTCAGTGCTCTGTACTTGTTCTACATTCAGTGTCTGTGTTTCGGTGTAGAGGTTCTTGACTTTTTGGGCTGTGGCTGTCTGTGCGCATGTCATCGCAAGAGCCATCATGGTGAGTACAATCTGTTTCATAAGCATTAAGTTTTAATTGGTTATTGCATTCTTTTAGGTGCAAATATAGTGATTATTAAGTAAAAAGCGGATGGTGAAAAGCGAAAAATTTGTAATCGCCTTCGTTTTTTTACACTTCTTAACTAATCAGCAGGGGAGAGAGGTCGTTTTATTATAAGGACGGGACCAAACAGAAAAAAGAGGAACAGGAGGACGGCAATCCAGGGGATGTGTGTGGCAAGTGGCGTGTTGAAGGTTGAGGGTGAGCTACTTCCAAAGCGACACTGGTATTGCTCCATGCGATTGATATAGGCATCGACCTGTGTCCAGTTGCCTGCCTCAACCTCCGTAGCGAGGCGAAGAAAGACCTCACGGATATATTTCTGGTGTTCCAGGTCGAGGTCGCTGGGCAAGGCGTCAGTCGCAGCATACCATTTGACCCCGTCTTCCGTACAATGCGGGAAGATTCGCAGCGTCTTCCAACCTTCGTACTGGAAGACATAGGTGGTGAATAGTTGTTGGAGGGTAAGACTGTCGCTGGTGGCTGTCTGATGAGTGCGGATATAGTTGCTGATGGTGCAAACATGCCCCTCGTCATCATTGACCAGCAAGCGACAGAAATGAGCAGCAGTCTCCTTGGGCAGGGTGTTTTGTGCTGCTAAAGGTAAAAAGGTAAAAAAGTAAAAGGGAAAAAGCATAAACCCTTTTGCCATAATAGTCTTTACGATTCTACCCATAGTCTTTACTTTTTTACCTTTTTACTTTTTACCTTTTTACTTTTCTTAGATGGCTTCAATGAATTTGACCACCGCCTGGCGGTCGGACTTCTTCAGCTTGTAGAACTTCTCTGTGGCCCGATAAGCATCCGACTGTTTGGAATAGCCGTGCCACATGATGGCCTCGATGACGGTACGTGCGCGACAGTCGTGCAGACGGTCGTCAGCGCCTGTCAGCCGGCGGCTCAGTCCGCGTCCCCAGAGTGGGGTAGTGCGGCACCAGCCCGTGCGGATGTCGTTCTTCATGAACAGACGGTGCTGCACCATGTCGGTATAGGGCCAGATGGTCTGGTTCGGATACTTGGGAAGCATCTGCGAGGCATCCTTGCCAATGCTCTGTGCGTAGGCCTTAGTAGAGGCATCTACCCACATGTTGTCGGCACCCGTCTTCCACGAGGGACGATGACACTGTGCACAGCCTATCTCGTTGAATATTTCCTTGCCGCGCTGCACGTCAGCGTCGTTCAGGTTACGGGCGGCAGGAACGGCCAAACCACGGTGCCACACCATAAACTGGTAGTACTGCTTGTCTGACATCTCGTCCTGCCCGTTATAGGGCGCTCCGTTAAACAGGTACTTGTCGAAGGTTTCCTTTTTGGCTATCGACGAACAACTCAGAATCTCGTTCACGCGGTCCTTGATACCATCGTCTGTGCCGTCAGCATAGTAGGGATGCAGCAGGCTCGATTCTTGGGCACCATGCGACTTGATATAGGCAATAACTTCGGGATCTTCGCTCTGCGCCTTGGCCCATGCAGGAGTGCTGTAAAGCCAGTGGCGGTCGGAGCGTGTCACGTTGGTGATGTTCCAGATGGCGTTGGCTCCGGCTCCGTCTTGCAGCGTGCCACGAGTCATGGCATAGGTGAATCGCTTCAGTGGTCCGTGATCGCCGTGGAAACTACCCGTGTCGTTATAGGGTGCAGAATAGTATGCCGATGCCTTGAAACGACCGGCCTCCTTATCCCACATGGCTGGGTTCAGCTCGACGTATTTCGACTCCAGCGCCCACTGTGCCTCGATGTCCTCGTCGGTGATGGCGTCGATGAGCCCTGTACCATAAAGGCCGATGGTCGACTCCAGGCGCACCTCGTAGTTTGAGGGCTTCGGATTGGTGTTGAAGGCAGTGACAGGAATGGTCACTTCTGGATAAATCAGCGAATACTTCTCACCATCGTCTTCAAACTGCATGGGCAGTCCGCTTTCCATAGCTGTCACTTCCTTCCACTCTATTTTTATCTGACTTTCGTCGATGGGGGCTTTGAAGGGCGTCATGGCCTGTGTCTGCGGCATACCCGTCACCTCGGTGATGTAGCCGTTCGTGTCGGGGTGGTAGATGACCAGCAGATAGCCGTTGCCAATCTGATTAGCACGATACTCCGTCTGGCGCTTGCCATGACCATAGGCAGGGTGACAGGCAATGCACGAATTGCGCACCCAGGCAGGACCAAGACCTTTTCGGGGCTCCTGTTCGAAGGTGTATAGGTGTTCGAAGAAATCCTCACCGGTGTTGAAGTCGGCCTCCATACCGGCCTCCTGTGCGGCAGGTGTGATGGCCGAATAGCTGGCATTCTCCGTCGTTCCTAACGCACCGCCAGGAAACCACTCCTCAGCAGTGAAGTTACCCGTGGCTTTGCCAAAGACGTCTTCCTCTAGGGTCAGCGGCCCCAGATTACTGCTCTCAGTGGAATCGTCAGAACATGCTGACAGCCCAGTTACTGCCAGCATGCTTCCGAATAGTAGTTGTGATAGTTTATTCATGTCGTTTTATCATTATTCTTCTGTTGTCGATTCCCAGTTAGTGGGGTCGTCGAAGTTCTTGTTCCAGATGACGGAACAGTACTTCACAAACGGAGCGGGCATCTGGCCAATGGCGTCGATGGCGCTGTTGAAGGCACCCGTGACAGCTGTGTTGGTGGCATCCTGTCCGACGCTGGCGAAGAAGGCATTGAAGCTGCCTGCTGCTGCATTGCCGTTGGTGGAACCGAACCATACGTTGCGGATGCTGCGGATGTTATCCTGGAAATCGGTAATGGAGTTGTAGCTGTAGGGCGACTCCACATAGGCGATGTCGCCAGCGGAGAAGGGATTGGCCACCTTGGCAGTACCTACCTCGTTACAGATAGCCACACACGAACCCTCGTCGCTGCTCAGCACCTGGGCAACGGCATCTTTCAGGCTGGGGAAGGTGCTCTTGCTGTCCTGTCCGGCACCAACAAGATTCTCGCCGTACGACAGGCCATTCTCCGTCTGGTAAGGAAGTCCGGCAGCCTTTACGACTGCTAAGCGATTGGCGTTCTTCTCGCCCTCCCAGGCTACCTGCAGCTGGAAGCAACGCTCCTTCAGCAGCTTGCACACCTGCTGGGCATATTTCAGTTCATCGGCACCACTGACGCTCTCGAAGTTCGTATAGGTGTCGTTGCCCTGTAACTCAGCCACTTTACGGTTCTGGCCGTTGCGGAACAGGATGAACTCCAGTGCGTGGAAACCCAGAATGGTCGATTCGTCCTCAATCTGAGCCTTCATGCCACCCTTGAAGTAGTCGAGCAGTTCAGCACGATCCAAAGGCCACGAGTCGATGGTGGGGTCGATGCTGAAGTCGGAAGCAGCACCACCCAGGAAGGCTTCCGAGCGCTCCCAGTGCTGACGGGCAGCCTTGAAATCAGCGCAGGCCTTGTCAATCTGTGCCTGAGTGATGGTGCTGGGAGTCAGACCATTCAGCGTCTTTTCGAGATCCTCTACGTCGTTAGCCAAGTCTGTGTAGGTGGGCACGATGACGTTGCTGACCAGATTCGTCAGTACTTGGCGCAGGGCAGCCTCCTGCTCAGCGCTCAGGCTCGACTTTGCAATCACCTCGTTGGCTTTGGTCAGCTGGTTGACGGTTTGTGCACAGGCATCGATGGCACTGATGCCATAGGTCTTGTCCTTGTACTTCTCGTCGCCAGTGTTGTTACCATTCTCATTGTTGTCGCTGCTGCATGCAGCAAAGGCCAGTCCCATCATCAGGACTGCCGAAATTTGTAAAAACTTGTTCATATCTATATTGAATTATGTGGTTATAATGTTCAAAGAAAGAAGCCTTCATATGCTACGCCGATGTTCAGGCTGGGCTCGTCGTTATAGATGCTCTTCAGAAAACGCTTCGAATACTCCGCCTTGATGACAATCTGGGGCAGGGGATGGTAGTTTACACCTACCGCCATGCGCTTTACTTCTGTGTAACCGTAGTCCGTACCTTTGGTCTTGCTGGCGTAGGGGTTGTACTGCTCATAGCGTCCGAAGAGGTACAGTTTCTGGTTATCCTTGCGCAGGCTTTCTATCTGCGAGAAGATGTCGTAGCCAGCCTCGATGCCAACGGCATAGGCGTTCTTCGATACGAAGGCCGAATGCTTGAAGGGCGATTTCGAATTCAGTCGGTTGTACACATATTTCAGATGCTCAGCATCGCCCAGATAGCCATAGTCGGCTTGTCCCCGGACAATCCAATTGTGTCCTTTGTACGTGAAGTCAAAGGCACCAATCAGCACCTCACCCTTATATTCAGCATCTACGCCTGAAGCGTTTCTGGGATAGCTGTTTCCGATGCTTTGGCCGTAATATCCGCTCAGTCCGATGCGCAGTCCGGGAACTGTGTAGTTGTCCAGTCGCAATGATACGCCGTATTTGTTGGCTACGTCGAATTCCAGCGGCGACTTGTGGCCTTTGTGAATCCAGCCTGTATTCGTGAAATTGTCAGCATTCAGACCAGCCAGCAGTTGTGCCTCATAGCGGAAGTCTCCGTAGCGTCCCCAGAACGATATACCCGTCTGGTGCCATGTCGAAGGCAGGATGGTGTTCTCGCCCTCAGGACGGTAGACGGTAAAGAAATTCAGCGGTTCGTGGTGGGCGTTGTTCAGACCCACGGGTACGACGATATGTCCTGCCCGCAGATTGGCAGCACGCGAGAACGACTTCTGAATCCAGAACTGCTCCAATTCTACCTCACCGCCTTTCTCGGTCTCCTGTTCCCATTCGCCGCCTTCCTCGTTTTCCTTCTCGTAGGCAATGCCGTTGCCACCGTGTTCAAATTCAATCTCCGTACTGAAACTCCAGCCCTTGCCGAAGTCGTAACCCAAATAAATGACAGCGTGGGGAATGTCGAAGCGCCCGTGCGATGGGTCGTTTTTGTGGGCTTCCGGCTCGCTGTATCGGCTCACGTGGTCGCTATACCAGTTGCGCGAGAACACAGCCTCTCCATACCCACCCACATGAAGGCGCGAGAGAATCTTCTGCTGTATGGTACTATCGGCAGCATTTCCTTGGGCGTTACCAGCAAGGCATGCTGCTGTTGTCATCAGTGTGAATATCAGTCTTTTCATCTTTTTTTTTGTGTTATGTGTTGCAAAATCGGGTGCAAAGGTAGACAGATTGTGACAAAGCGGCAATACCTAAAAATTATGAAAACACTTTTAAGTCTTGCGTGTTTCATGGAAAATGAGTACTTTTGCAGCGTCATTTATAAATAAGGAACACGAGCGATGAAAAATTTGAAGATGTATGAACCCGACGATAAAATGATTACCCTTATCAAGGACAACTCCAGTGTGCTGCAGGCGCTGGGTTCATTCGGTATTAACCTTGGCTTTGGTGACAAGACCGTACGCGAGACGTGCGACATGAACGATGTCGACACATACACGTTTCTGGCGGTGGTCAACTTCACCATCAACGACTTCACCAATTATGAGGATGACGAGCACATCAGCGTACCCACGTTGTTGCACTATCTGAAGGCCAGCCATGCCTTTTATCTCGACTTCCAACTGCCCTTCATCCGTCGTGAGTTGCAGGAAAGCATCAGCGAGGGTGATCCTTTGGGAGGACTCATCATGAAGTTCTACGACGAGTATGCACAGGAGATTCGCCGCCACATGAAATACGAAGAGAAAACGCTGTTCCCCTATGTCGAGTCGCTCATCGACGGACGGCCTATGAACGATTACAACATCGAGACTTTCTCGAAGCATCACGAACAAACCGACAAGAAGTTGCGCGAGTTGAAACTGATGATTATCAAGTACTTGCCGTCCGATGCCCATCATAACAATCAGCTGACGGCTACCCTTTACGACATCTACAACAACGAGGAGTGGTTGCGTCAGCATGCCGAGGTCGAGGACCACATCTTCACCCCTGCTATCCGTCGCTTGGAACAGCGTACCCGCAAGGACGATGTGTCGAAAAACATCTCGTCGATGGTCTTTAAAGGCGGTCAGGACAATGCCGAAATGTTGTCTGACCGCGAGCGCGACGTTATTATCGGTGTTGTCCAGGGCTTGCAGAATAAGGAGATTGCTGACCGTTTGTACATCTCTGTCAACACCGTCATCACCCATCGTCGCAATATCGCCCGCAAGCTGCAAATCCATTCTCCAGCGGGCCTTACCATTTACGCCATCGTCAACGGCCTCGTCGACATCTCCAGCGTTAAACTCTAATAGTCTTTAAACTATCAAACATTGACGCAGTTTTATCATCCATCGTCGCAGTTTTATCATCCATCGACGCAGTTTTAACGTCCATCGTCGCAGTTTTAACTTTACACGGCACCTTAAAACCTTTTAGAACGTACCTTCCGACCCTTTAGAACGTACCGCACGACGTTTTCCCCTGCTTAAAGCGAAAGAGCAAACACGAAGGGTCTGACACTTTGTGTTATTATAAAACTTTTCCTTGCTCTGTTTCGTTACTGTCTGCAATTTGCCAACGACGGGAAAGCCATTCGATATGCTTAGTTGTGATGTACTCATACCCATTCATCTTAACAACGGTCTGCTTGCTCATATCGCAAGGCCAGCCGTTAAAAAAGAGAAAGTATGCTTCAAGAGTTGTCAATTGGGCATCTTCCACAATACTTGCTACGTTCGCTTCCTTCATCTTTTTCACAGCTTCGTCGCTGAGTAACCCGGATAGTTGACCAGTTACAAGGGTCGCCACATCTTCTGCAGGAATTGTCTGTGTCGTTTTTCCTGCGATGTAATAGTCTCCTTCTATTTCATCCTCTTCGTCATAAGAACCGTATGATACGACTGTATTGGTAACTGATGGATAACCACTGTCATCTTTTGTCTCATGGCGACCTATCGTAAAGGAATTGCCGTGAATAGCAAACAACAGTTGAAGCTCTTCATAGGCACTCCAAAGACTTTGTTCTGTGGAATACTGCATATTCAGCGACATCTCCAAACGATTGCGAGGCATGACAGAATCCAACATAGGATTATTTGCATAGAGGCTGTCACAGAGAATCTTGATGCCTTCGTGCATCGTCTTCTTGATATCGCGCCAGTTTTCGATATGCTGAAGGTTGCCCAGTTCATCGATAGTGAATATGACGTGTTGTTTGTCGCTTAACTCTGCCACCTTTTCAAGTACCGTCTTGTTCAGGAAGTCAATTTCGTCTCCCTCCATCTCCCTGTTGCCAAGACTAGAATACTCCAGTTTATAACCATTGCTTGTAGAATCGCGTACGATGAGCCGGAAATCCTCTCTGATGTAACGGTTCAGGGTTGTATCATTGCCATGAATTTTTTGTTTCAGTTCTTCCACACGAAAGTCCATCGTGTCGTTCTTGCAGAAATAGGCGATAACGTTAATCAACGAGTCGGCACTGCTGGCTTCTGCCGTCTGAACCTGTGCGCTGACATTCGCAGAAAATGCGATTAGTAATAATAAGGTATAAATATTCTTCATTTTTGCTTTTTTTGAAAATGCCTGCAAAGGTACCTGTTTTTTCTCAATTATCCAAATTAGTTGATGGATATTTCCGTCTCGCTTCAAATTATAAATCGTTTCATCACTTTTCTGCATCATTATTTGGTTGTTAGCGAATAAGTTTGTACTTTTGTGCCATAAATAATAAGTATTAGAATCAAATAGAATGAAAAAGACTATTTTAGTAGCAATAGCATTGTTGCTTAGTTTGAATATAGCTGCGCAGGCGGAAAAAGGACAATGGTCGCTGGTACCTATGGTGGGAACGAATGTAGTCGTTAGCAAACCGCTAAATGCCCTTTGTGGAATAACGGCCGGTGCAGCCATCGACTGGCAAGCCAGCAATAGAATAGCTCTTTCGTCTGGGCTAATCTACTCCTATCAGCGCTACGGATTCAAGGATTTTATCGGGATGGGTATTTCCCAGACCAACGGTGCATATGGTCAACTATTGGGTCAAGAGACGGCTTATAATCCTCCCATCCGTGACGGGCGGTTGATCATTCCTTTAACTGTTAGTGCATACGTTTGGAAAGGTTTGGCCTTGAAGGCTGGCATTCAGGCAAATGTCCGCCTGCATTCCGGGATAGCTGACTACCATGAAGAGACATCGACCTATGGGATGACAATTGAAAATGATATTAGTGGCACGGCCAATGCGATGCACGGGTTTTTCTTCTCGCTGCCAGTAGGCATATCTTATGAGTATCATAAGTTTGTGCTCGATGTTCGATACATTTTCGGTCTGCAAAATCTTAGCGCCTCTTGGGACGTCATCTCAGGGACAACTTATGGCACGACAATAAGGTCTTACGGTGGAATATACTATGACGATCAAAAAGTAAACCAGTTACAACTAACACTCGGCTATCGGCTTGGGCTGTAAGACCCCTCCGAGAAATGCGACCTTCTATATCATGGTGAAGCACCCTTGATACACGAATTCACACGAAGGGTCTGATACTTTGTGTTACTCTTTCTATGTTGGAGTCAACTATATACTGGGAATACTATTATACCTAATACAAAAAATAAAATTCCAATAATAAATACAAATGCACTAATTATCATCCACTTAATCTTTTTAGAACGAGGTTCTTGATCAAACTGCTCAAAGTATGACAGACCTTTTTCTCCTTCAAATGATGAAAGCTGTGAAATAAGGACACTGATACCAATCAATAGAATAAAATACAGTATTTTATATAAATAGTTCCCTTTGATAAGTGTCAATAAAGTTTCTCCGCCCAAGGCTCCTGCAAATGACAGACATCCACTTGTATATAAAAGGACCATAAGGTCGCAAATCTTAAACCCTAGTTGACCTCTGTAATATTCTTTTCTTCCCATATATAAAACGGGAATATCTAATTCTCTTGTGTAGAGATAGATTCCAAAGTACACTCTGTTTATAAACCTGACAATTATTTCTTTCATTCTGCAAAAATGAATTAGAAGGTCAGTTCTGTAGATTATCTTGAATAATGCATATTAGAGGACCTCTCCTGAGGGAGTTTATACGGTTGCAGTTTCGGCAAGCAGTTCCTTTGCAGGAATGCGTTGGATGGTCTTGCCATCAGAAGAAACGATGATATCTTCACCGCGAATGGCTTTATCTTTAAGCATTCGTTTCCCAGCCAACTCTATGCCAGCCTTCAATTTCTCAGAGAATTCTTTATTTGACATAATCTGCTATTACTTTATATTTTGATTCTGACATGATGTTTACCTTATCTTCCTTTCCACCTGCTGCAACTAGGACGGCAGGATATTCGCTGTTATCGTAAATAACCCAATAGTCCACTTCGTTCATAAACAGGCGAAAGAGATTTCGGATGCCTGCAATGTATCTTCGCTTAACGATAGGCTCAGGTATATTATGCCCACCTTTAGCGACTCTCTCAGCCACACGTAACAAAGACAGTTCAGGAGAATTCAGCCAAAAGAAAAGAAGTCTGACCTGATAGCCTTTATCCTGTGCCCTGCGGACAAGGTTGATGCATGTAACCTTTGTTTACAAATACTCCGAACGGCCTCCTTTTGTTGTTTATGGGGTGGTGGCTTTGTTGTAGCACCACTTTAAGATGCCGGGGAAGTGGTTGCAGAGGAGTCGCAACAGGGCGAGTCCGGTCTTACTGTAGAAGAAGCGGGACTCCCATACTTCTCTTTTCTTGTGAGCGAACACCTTGCCGTTGACCTTAGCAAACGATTGTTCGCTACTGATGGCCTCAGCGGCATTTTGGGCCGTGAGGATGGCATAATAGAGTCCTTCAGCCGTTAGTCGGTTGGGGAAACCGCCCGCATCACCGATGAGGATGATGTGGTCGTGAAGGGGGTAGTCGCAACTGCGGGGTATGAAGGCTCCCTTAGGCTTTAGGTTGGGACAGCCCATTGCGTCGAGCACCTGACGGAACCTCTGGGGCGTGGTATTCCCGTCGCCAAAGCCCTGTACGTCGTAGGACTCATTGGGGAAACTGTAATAATAGCCCTGTTCGTATGTCTTCGACACATTGATGACAATAGCATTGTCAGGTGACTTTGGCCCATATTGTTCCATCCACAGGAAACCGTGGTCTGACAGTGGATTAAGGTGTTTTCTGACTCGGCTGTTGGCACCGTCAGCTCCCACCAGGTAGTCGCATGCTACCTGTCGACCCGACTGCATCGTAGCCACAATCTGTCCGTCGTTCTCCTCGATAGCGGCTAATGCCTCGTTGGCAAATCGGCCACCACTTTTCTGATATTCCTCTAGCAGTTGGGCGTCGAACTCGCGGCGTTTCACAATGCGCAGTTCATGGTCCATATGCAAGTCGAACACGGACTTGCCTTCGACGAGCAGCTTCAAACGGTTGACGCTGTTGTAGTCGTAGTGGAACGATGGCAGCAGTCTGTCGAGCAGACGGTAGGAACGGGGTGTCAGTCCACCGCCACAAATCTTGTCACGAGGGAATACGGCACGGTCTATCAACAAACAGTCGACATTCCGTTTCTTCAGCAGCAGTCCGCACGTGCATCCCGCAGGTCCTGCACCAACTATCAATACCTTTATTTTTTCCATGAGAATTGAATCTTGTACACCTGGCTGCAAAGGTACGTAAAAGTGACTGAAAAGCCAAACTTTATTTGTATTTTTTACAAAATCCACTCACTGTCTCGTTGAAGACCTTGGGCTGTTCCATGTTCAGCATGTGGCCACAATCTGGCAGCACCACATATCGGCCATTCGACAGCCAGCGCAGTTCTCCTGGCTCTCCCCTCTTGCCCTTTAGTTCGTTTTCGCCCCTGATAATGAGGGTGGGGACGTTGGTCTTTCCCCGTTGGCGTAACTTGTTCCAAGCCTCCTTGCCGTAGAACAGGCGCACCTCTTTATGCAGTGGTTGCCAGGCCGTCCAGTCGCTGATCATCCGTTGCAGGGGGGGGCGCATGCGTTCTTTCTTCGAACCGCCCGAAGCCATCAGCTGGTCAATCCATTCGCGCTTATATTGGTCGATGCCTTTTGCCTTCAGCGCTGCTATCTCCTCGTCTCGGCGGGCACATTCTGCGGAGTCCATCGGCTCTGACGGACCAGGACTGTTGCGAATGCCGCCACTGGTTAACACACAGGTTAGTAAGCGTTCCGGATACATGGCCAGCATGTCTCCCGCCACAAAGGCTCCCATTGACAGTCCTACCACATGTGCTTGGGTGATGTGGAGTGAATCCATCAGTACCAGCACGTCGTCCACATGGGTAAACTGCTCTGTCTCGCTCTGAGACGACGATTGGCCGTATCCGCGAAAATCCAAACGGATGGTACGGAAATCCTTGGCAAACACCTTGAACTGCTCGTCCCACATTCGCGTGTCAAGCGAATGTCCATGCAGCAGGATCATCGGTTCGCCCTGTCCTCGCTCTTCGTAATATAGCTGTCCGCCGTTCCCCACAGACACATAGCCTGTTTGTGTCGTCCGACATCCTGCCATTACTATGCTGGCGATAAGCAGTAATAGTTTGTTCATATTGCAGTTTGTTTTTTGGGCAGATATTGTTCGCCTGCTTGCAAAGATACGGAAAAAAATGGCAGAAATGCAAGAAAAGGGCGAATTATTTGTTTTTTTGTTCAATTATTCGTACCTTCGCAGCATCAAACCAATTAAAAATTACAACTATGGGAATTATTTATTCATTGATTATTGGATGTTTGGCTGGTTTTTGTGCCGGTAAGTTGATGAAAGGTGGTGGTTTTGGCATCATCATGAATTTGGTGTTGGGACTGTTTGGCGGTGCCCTTGGTGGCTGGCTGTTTTCGCTGCTAGGCATAGAGTGGGGCGGTGTGCTGGGGCAGCTCGGTACGGCGATTATCGGTGCCGTTGCCATTCTGTGGATTGCCTCGTTCTTTAAGAAGTAGGCAAAGCGAAAATTGACAGCCTAAGACTATGAAAAAGAGGATGCTTCTTGGTATGGCAGCCCTTGTGATGGGGCTGCAGGCCGTTTGGGCTCAGAAGAGCATTGTGATTCTGTACGAGAATGACGTGCACTGCGGCATTGACGGCTATCAGAAGATGGCCGGACTGCGCGATGCCATCAACAAGACGGATACGGCATACGCTGGTGCCGTCTGTGTGGGTGATTTCCTGCAGGGCAACACGACGGGTGCCATTTCGAAGGGACAGTACATCATCGACATCATGAAGTTGATGGACTACGATGCCGTGACGCTGGGCAACCATGAGTTCGACTATGGCATTCCGCGTATGAAGATGTTGCTGGAGCAGCTGGGCGCTCCCATTGTGAGTTGCAATTTGTATGATCTTGGCGACCAGCAGTTGACCTACATGCCGTACATTATCAAGCAGTATGGCGACAAGAAGGTAGCCTTTATTGGAGCTACGACACCCGAGACGATGCTGTTGGAGGGCTATGCGTTCTACGATACGAACGGTGGATTGGAATACGACCTGAGGCCGAAGACGTTCTACCAGGAGGTGCAGCAGGCTGTGGACGATGTCCGTGCAAAGGGTGCCGACTACGTGGTGTTGCTGTCGCATGTGGGCGAGACCACGCAGTCGATGGGATTCAACTCACACCTGCTGGTGAACAAGACGCGCGGCATCGACGTGGTGCTGGACGGACATTCGCACGAGATTTTCGAGAATGCCAAGGCCACGAATCTGGATGGCCAGGAGATTACCGTCACGCAGACGGGTACACAGTTTGAGCGAATCGGCAAGCTGCTGATTACCCCTGATGGCCGCATGACAACCAAGTTGCTAAAGCCTGCCGACGTGCCCTACGTGAGTGCCCGCGTAAAGGCTGCTACAGACAGTATCCACAAGTTGGTGGAGGCTGCTACTTCGAAAGTGGTGGCACATACCGACTACCGGCTGGTGGTGAGCGACGAGAACAAACAATGGATTATTCGCGGTAGTGAGACGAATGCCGGTGACTTGGTGGCAGATGCCTACCGCAATGCCTTAAAGTCGGACATCGCCTTCGAAAACGGTGGCGGCATCCGTAACGATATCATGGCGGGTGACATCACCTATGGCGATGTCATCGGTATGCTGCCCTACGACAATACCTTGCGCCGCATTGCCGTGACAGGAAAACTACTGAAGGAGATGCTGACACGCTGTACGGCTTTGGTGCCTGTGTTGGACGGCAATTTCCCACAGTGTTCTGGACTGCGGTTTACCATCCACAGTAAGAGCCATCGTGTCAGCAACATCGAGGTGCTACAGGATAATGGCACGTATGCCCCGCTGGACGAGAACCATACCTATAGCGTAACACTGACAGACTATAACCATAAAGGTGGTGGATTTTTCGAAATCTTCAAACAGTGTCCTGTACTGCAGGAGAGTTCCGTGCGCTACAACGAGGCACTGTCAGACTACCTGTCGAAAGTACTGGGTGGCAACACAGGCAAAGCCTACGCACAACCGCAAGGACGCATCACGATATTAGAAGATTAAAAAAATCGCGGGGAGAAATCCTCGCGATTTTTGTTAGTCTTGAATCTGTGGATATTTCCTTGTCCAGCCGTCCCAGCGCAGACGCATCACACCGAAGAATGCCTCGCCAAAGATGCCACCCGACATCTTTGAAACGCCTTCGCGACGGTTCACGAAGATGACGCTGACCTCCTTAATCTTAAAGCCGATCTTGTAGGCGGTGTACTTCATCTCAATCTGGAAACCATAGCCCTTGAAACGGATCTTGTCGAGTTCGATGGTCTTCAGCACGCGGCGCTTGTAACACTTGAAACCCGCTGTGGTGTCGTGCACTTTGAAGCCCGTGACAATACGCACATATTTCGAGGCAAAGTAAGACATGAGCACACGTCCGATGGGCCAATTGACTACATTGACACCACTCACATAGCGTGAACCGATGGCCACGTCGTAGCCTTCGTCAGCACAGGCCGAATAGAGGCGAGGCAGGTCGTTGGGGTCATGGCTGAAGTCGGCATCCATCTCGAAGATGTAGCCGTAGTCGCGCTCCAAGGCCCACTTGAATCCTGTGATGTAGGCCGTTCCCAAGCCCAGTTTCCCGCTACGTTCAAGAATGAAGAGACGGTCGCTGAAGTCCTCTTGAGCCATCAGGCCCTTTACGATGGCGGCAGTACCATCTGGAGAGCCGTCGTCGATAACCAGGATATGAAAACACTTTTCCAGTCCGAATACAGCCCGGATAATCTTCTCTATGTTTTCCTTCTCGTTATAAGTCGGAATGATGACAATGCTGTCACTTGCGTGCACCATGATTATATTTACGATTTGACAATTTACTATTTACTATTTGGGTGCAAAATTACGAAATAATTATTAATTATCTCATAGCGGTTGCAAATTCTTCACTCTTCACTCTTCACTTTTCACTTTTTTTCGTAATTTTGCACACGAATTCGTATGAAAATCGAAGAATTGCTGAAAATTTATGCCAAATCGTCCCAAGTGGGTGCGTTGGCAGAAATCTTGAGGAAAAAGTCGGTGAAGACCGTTTTCCTCGAGGGACTGATGTGCTCGTCAGCCCCGATGGTGTTTGGAAGTTTGGTGACGAAAGGTAAACTTTCTACCACACTATTCATTCTTCAGGATGCCGATGATGCAGGGTATTTCTATCATGACCTGACGCAGTTGCTGGGCGAGGAGCAGGTGCTGTTCTTTCCCAGTAGTTATCGCCGTGCCATCAAGTATGGGCAGCGCGACAGTGCCAACGAAATCCTGCGCACGGAAGTTCTGTCGAAACTCTCTGCCCTAGAAGGTAATCATAATTCTCAATTCTCAATTCTCAATTCTCCATTATATATCGTTTCCTACCCTGAGGCACTGTCAGAATTGGTGGTGTCGCAGAAACAGCTGGGCGACCAGACGTTGGTGTTGCGACAGGGCGAGACGATACAGGTGGACGACGTGACGTCATTTCTGCGCGAGTTGGGATTCCATGAGGTGGACTACGTCTACGAGCCCGGTCAGTTTGCCCTTCGCGGCAGCATTCTCGACGTCTATAGCTATAGCAGCGAGTTGCCCTTCCGCATCGATTTGTTTGGTGACGACATCGACTCCATCCGAACATTTGAGGTTGATACGCAATTGTCGAAGTCGCGCCGTGAACAGGTGGAAATCGTGCCCGAGTTGGGCGTCACTGAGGAGAAGGTATCGTTTCTGTCGTTTCTGCCCGACGAGATGTTGCTCGTCGCCAAGGACTTCCGCTATGTCCAAGATGTCGTAGAGCGGACCTACCAGGAAGGTTTTTCTCAACAGGCTCTGACGGAACGTCTGGAGAGTGCCACCGAGATGGAACAGCACGACATCAAGATGCAGATGCAGCGCGACCTGCAGCTGGTCAGCGGTTCGCAGTTCAGTAGCGAGATGTTGCGTTTCCGAAGGTTGGAGATGGGTTCGCGCCCGTCCTGTCCCCCCGATGCAACACTGACGTTCCACATGGCGCCCCAACCCCAGTTCCATAAGAACTTCGAACTGTTGGAGGAAACCCTCGAGGATTATCTGGAGCAAGACTATCAGCTTTATATTCTGGCCGACAGTGCCAAGCAGTTGGAACGCTTGAAAGATATCTTTGCCGAACAGGGTTCCGTCAGTTTTGAACCTGTACAGAATACACTGCACGCAGGCTTCGTCGACCACAACCTCCGGCTCTGTGTGTTTACCGACCACCAGATATTCGACCGTTTCCATAAGTACAACTTGCGCTCCGACAAGGCGCGAGGTGGTAAGGTGGCCCTGACGCTGAAGGAGATTCAGCAGTTCGAGCCCGGCGACTATGTGGTACATATCGATCACGGCATCGGACGCTTTGGCGGGCTGGTGCGCATGCCGATTCAGAATTCTGGACATTCTGGAAAATCCGGAGAACCCGGATTCCAGGAGATGATTAAAATCCAGTACGACGGAGGGGGCACCATCTACGTGTCGATACATTCTTTATATAAGGTGTCAAAATACAAGGCGCAGGACGGTGGCGAACCACCGCGTCTGTCGCACTTAGGCACAGGGCAGTGGGAGCGCATGAAGGAGCGCACCAAACAGAAGCTGAAGGACATTGCCCGCGACCTGATACAGCTCTATGCGGCCCGTCGCCAGCAAAAGGGCTTTGCCTTCTCGCCTGACTCCTTCCTGCAACATGAGTTGGAAGCAGGATTTCTATACGAAGATACGCCCGACCAGCTGAAGGCCACCAACGACGTGAAAGCCGATATGGAAAAGTCGCGCCCCATGGACCGGTTGGTGTGTGGCGACGTGGGCTTTGGCAAGACGGAAGTCGCTGTGCGTGCTGCCTTCAAGGCGGCGTGCGACGGCAAACAGGTGGCCGTGCTGGTGCCTACTACGGTCTTGGCCTATCAGCATTTCCAGACGTTCTCTTCCCGACTGAAAGACATGCCGGTCCGAGTGGATTATCTCTCCCGTGCTCGCAGCACCAAGCAGACTACAACCATTCTGAAGGACTTGGCTGAGGGCAAGATAGACATCCTGATTGGTACGCACAAACTCATCGGCAAGAGCGTGAAGTTCAAGGACTTGGGCCTGCTTATCATCGACGAGGAACAGAAGTTCGGCGTGTCGACCAAAGAGAAGTTGCGCCAGATGAAGACCAATGTCGACACGCTGACCATGAGTGCTACACCCATACCGCGTACGTTGCAGTTCTCGTTGGTAGGTGCCCGCGACCTAAGCATCATCCAGACACCGCCGCCCAACCGCTATCCCATTCAAACTGAGATACATACATTCGGCGCAGAGATCATTGCCGATGCTATCAATTTCGAGATGTCGCGCAACGGACAGGTCTACTTCGTCAATCCGCGCATCAACGACCTGAAGCGCATCAAGGAACTCATCAACAAGTACGTGCCTGATGCCCGTGTCGCCGTGGGCCACGGACAGATGAAACCCGAGGAACTGGAACAGATTATCGTCGACTTCCAGAACTACGACTACGACGTGCTGCTCTCGACGACCATCGTCGAAAACGGTATCGATATTCCCAATGCCAACACCATCATCATCAATGGTGCTCACCATTTTGGACTCTCTGACCTGCACCAGATGCGCGGACGCGTGGGACGCGGCAACCGCAAGGCCTTCTGCTATCTGCTGGCACCACCGTTGGCTGCCCTGCCCGTAGAGAGCCGCCGCCGACTGGAGGCCCTCGAGCAGTTCAGCGACCTGGGTGCAGGCATCCATATCGCCATGCAGGACTTGGACATTCGCGGTGCGGGCAATCTACTGGGCGCCGAACAGTCGGGATTCATTGCCGACCTGGGTTACGAGACCTATGTGAAGATTCTGAACCAGGCGGTGGTGGAACTGAATAATGAAATGACGAATGAAGAATGTGGAATGAGGAATGGTCGCTCTCAGCGAGGTTCAATGAAGAATGACGAATTCTCAAATCATCATTCAGACATCGCCAAAGGCGATCATTCCTCATTCATCACTCCTCATTCCTCATTCGTCTCCGACTGCACGCTCGACAGCGACTTGGAGATGTACTTCCCCGACCAGTATGTGCCTTCGGACTCGGAGCGCATGCTGCTCTATCGTGAACTGGACGGATTGCAGACCGACGAACAGCTGGAGGCCTACGGCAAACGGTTGGTCGACCGCTTCGGGCCGATTCCCCATGTGGGCGAGGAACTGATGCGTGTCGTACCGCTCCGGCGACTGGGCAAGCTGTTGGGTTGCGAAAAGGTGGTGCTGAAGCAGGGCCGCATGACGCTGTTCTTTGTGTCGAATGCCAACAGTCCGTTCTACCAGAGTGAGGCCTTCGACCATATCCTGTCGTTTGTGGCACAGCATCCGCGTCGCTGCAACTTCCGCGAGGTCAACGGCAAACGCTCGATGGTCATCAGCGACATCACCACGGTGAAAGATGCCGTCGAGTTGCTGTCATCCGTAAATAATGCTAAGAATTAGGCCATAATTTGCATATCTCAAAAAATATGCTTAATTTTGCCGCCCATATCAAGAGATAATAGTTAAGAGATAACAGATATTAGAAATATGAAGAGACTGATTGCACTTTTTGCAATGGTATTTTTGCTGGCTGGCGTGCAGCATGTGCAGGCACAGGACCAGCAGGCAGAAGATACTATGATGTTAGATGATGTCGTGGACACAACGGCCTTCGTGGCAGACTCCGCGATGGCTGCTGTAGAGGCTGACCTGTCAGACGACGACAGCGAGATGATGGACGAGGGCGGCGGACTGCACAAGCAGTTGAAGCGCAAGTTCATCGAGGGCTCGGCCAGTTTTATGTCGCTCGTGGCGCTGGCTTTGGTGCTGGGACTGGCATTCTGCATCGAGCGCATCATCTATCTGACGCTGTCGGAGGTGGACACCAAACGGCTGATGAACGATGTCGATGCCAAGTTGCAGCAGAATGATGTCGAAGGAGCGAAGGAACTCTGCCGCGACACCCGCGGGCCTGTGGCATCCATCTGCTATCAGGGACTGTTGCACATCAAGGAACCCCTCGACCAGATTGACCGTCAGCTGACGAACTACGGCATGGTGCAGATTTCGAAGATGGAGAAGGGTTGCACGTGGATTCGCCTGTTCATCGCCGTGGCCCCCTCGCTTGGATTCCTGGGAACGGTCATTGGCATGGTAATGGCCTTTGACCGTATTGAGACGGCTGGCGACATCAGTCCGACCATTGTGGCGCAAGGCATGAAGGTGGCGCTCATCACCACCATCTTCGGTATCATTGTGGCCATCGTGCTGCAGTTTTTCTATAATTATATCCTCTCGAAGATTGAGCACCTGACCTCACAAATGGAGGAGGGCGCCATCATCTTTATGGACTCTGTAACCCAACTAAAGACGCGCAACAATGGCTGATATGAGTAGTTATCTTCTGGCAGATGTAATGCTGTGGCTGATGTATATCGCCATGGGGGTGGCTGTGGTGGCTACCATCGTCTCTGCCATCCGTTCGTTCTGGCTTAACAAATAAGAATGAGGTTCCGTCGCAGACATAGGGATATTCCCGAGCTCAACACCACGTCGACAGCCGATATCTCGTTCATGCTGTTGGTGTTCTTCCTGGTTACCTCGTCCATGGACAGCGACAAGGGACTGGGCCGCAAGATGGCACCCCTCGATGAACAGCAGCAGGAGCAGGTTGACGTCAATCGCAACAACGTGTTGCAGATTCGGCTCGACGAGCGCGACTCGCTGTTCTGCGACGACCAACCCGTGACGCTGACACAGCTGCAACAGCAGGTAGAGTCGTTTGTGGCAGCCCAACAGACCGACCGCTATATCATTGCCGTACAAACCGACCGCGCCACCAGTTACGATGCCTATTTCGAGATGCAGAATGCCGTGGTGGCTGCCCATCGCGTGCTACGCGAAAAGATGGCCCAGCAGAAGTTTGGCCGTCCGTTCAGCCAGTGTTCCGAGGAACAGCGCGAAGTCATCCGCCGCCGCTATCCGCAGCGCATCAGCGAAGGCATGGGAAGCGAAGAGTAAGTGAAAAGGGAAAAGTGAAAAGTGAATAATTTGCTGCCGCCCAAAGGAAATCATAAAGTTCAAAGATAAAAAATGAGCCGTTTTCGACAAAAGCAGAATCGCGAGGTGCCAGGACTGAATCTGGCGGCTATGCCCGACCTGATTTTCACGGTCCTGTTCTTCTTCATGATTGTCACCCACATGCGCGACGTGAAGCCCATGGTGCGCTTCACCATCCCGCAGGGTACGGAAGTCGAGAAGGCGCGGCAGGCCGGCATCGTCTATCTGTTCATCGGCAAACCCGTCAACGGCCAGGGCGATGTGGTGAGTGGCGAGTCGCGCATCCAGTTGAACGACCGTATGATTACCCTCGACGAGTTAGGCCCTGCCATCGAACAGGAACGCTCCTTGATGACGGAGGATGCCCGCCAGCATATGGTGGTGTCGATTCGTGCCGACCGCGAAACGCAGATGGGGCTCATCAACGATGTCAAGCAGGAACTGCGCAAGGCCGGAGCCCTGCACATCAACTATTCCGCCACAGGGGGAAAAGGTGAGAAATGAGAAATCTCTCATTTCTCATCTCTCATTTCTCATCTTTGACGTAGTCTACAAACGCGTATTCATAATCGTGGTGCTCATCCTTTGGATGGGTCTCTTTTGTCTCTATGCGCCAGCCCTCGCTATAGTCGGGGAAGAAGGCGTCGGCCTCGGCGGGTTCATCGTCCACCTCCGTCAGACACAGCCTGTCGGCTATCGCCATCGCCTGTGCGTAGACGCGGGCACCACCGATGATATACACATCCTCGTCGTCCTTGCAACTCTTCAAGGCTGCCTCGAGGGTGGGGTAGACGTCGCAGCCCGGTAGCTCTTTCGTCGTTCTCGATAGCACCACATTCCGGCGGTTGGGCAGTGCCCCCTTCGGCAGACTCTCGTAGGTGTTACGGCCCATCACGATGGTATGCCCTGTGGTCAGCGCCTTGAATCGCTTCAGGTCGTTGGGCAACCAGTAAATCAGTTTGTTCTTCAGTCCGATGGCTCTGTTCTTCGCCACCGCCGCAATAATACTAATCATACTTTTCAATTTTTCTGCAAAGATACAATTCAAAGGTAGGATTAGAAGGGGAATCCCTGGGGTCTGGGGGCTATCTCGGGCTCACCGAAGAAGGAAGCCTCCTCGTCCTTGTCGTTCAGCTTGAACACCATGAATTTCGTGTCCTGCTTGGTGCACGGCTTCCAGTTACCACCCTTCGGACCGTTCGGGTCGCTATACTTGGCGAAGTTGGTCCATGCGGTGAGCATCTTTTCGCTCAGGTCCCAGTCTCCCTGGGTCCACGGGCGCCAGCAGTGCTTCAGAGACTTGAACACAAACCACAGGTCGCTGGAGTGGAAGGCGCCCTTCAGGCGTACCGTCACCTCGGGATGCGAGCCGTCGTCGGGCAGGGGACGGGCAAATTCGTAGGCCCAAGCCTTGCCGCCCTTCTCTTCGCGTACCTTGCAGAACTCGGCGATGTTGGGCGACATGTTACCCATATCGTTCAGCGTGAAGCCAATCATATAAGGCACGTCAGCCAGCCTGCCACCGCGGGTGGCATCATCGAAGCTCTCCTTGCTGACATAGCCGTCAATCATCGGCATGAAGGGCAGTCCGCGGAACATCATCGGCATGCCTGTCGGCTGTTGTCCGTCGCTGTTGATCTGGTGGTACAGCGTGTTTAGTGCGAAGACGGTCTCGGTAGAGGCTGCACGCATCTTCTGCAGGTCGGTAAGACCGGCCCAGTCGAACACCTTCTTGGCATTCTTTTCGGCATCGGCAAACGAGCCTCCGCTGTAACGGCCGCCCATCGGGTTGCCATCCTTGTCGGGAATGCTCAGTCCCTGTGCACTCATAATTACCGCCTTATGGAACAATCCACGGGCCAGTGGACTCTCACACAGCGTGCGCACGCTGCCGCCTCCGGCACTCTGGCCGAAGATGGTCACGTTGTTCGGGTCACCGCCAAACTGCTCGATATTCTTCTTAATCCATTTCAGCGCCTCAATCTGGTCGAGAATGCCGTAGTTGCCCGATACGTGGTTGGGACTCTCTGCCGAGAGCAGGGGGTGTACCAGGAATCCGAACACGCCCAAACGGTAGTTGATCGAGACCAGCACCACATCCTTGGCGCCCCACTCCTGTCCGTCGAACTCAGGTTCCGAACCGAATCCCTCGCGATATCCGCCACCATGAATCCACAGCGCCACGGGTAATTTCTTGCCCACCTGTCCGGGGGCCTTCGTCCACACGTTCAGATACAGGCAGTCCTCGCTGAAGGCGGCCTCCTTGCCATAGCCCCACTCGGTGTAGTAGCCCCCCGTATACTGGATGGCTTGGAAGCTGGGACGTCCGAAGGTATCACAAATCTTCACGCCCTTCCAAGGCACTACGGGCTGCGGAGCCTTCCAGCGGTTCTCGCGAATGGGAGGAGCGGCATAGGGGATGCCACGATACACAAACACGTCAGGATGGTCGTCGGCCACGACGCCTTGCACCTGACCACCTTCAATCGTTAACACAGGATTTTCTGCTGCTTGAGCAGATACTGCTACCATGAGCAGAAGAGTCAAAAATAGTTTTTTCATAAGTTGTTATTAAAATAGTTTTTTCGTGAGTTGTTATTCAATATAAAATAAATCTGCTTGGTGTATGTCCGACTTTCGCCTGCAAAGATAGTGAAAAAAATCGGGTTGAAGTATGGTCGGTCCATTTTTTTTTTGTATTTTTGCAAGCGTTTTTATAAATCGACAAAAAATGGATAAGAAGTTGAGACAAGGCACGCTGTGCGTACAGGCTGGCTATAAGGCCAAGAACGGAGAACCGATAGAGTTGCCCATCATTCAGTCGACGACGTTTAAGTATGACGACTCGGACGAGATGGCAAAGTTGTTTGACCTGGAGAAGGAGGGCTATTTCTATACCCGTCTGCAGAATCCGACGAACGACGCTGTGGCAGCGAAGATTGCCACACTGGAGGACGGTGTGGGTGCCGTGTTGACGTCGAGTGGTCAGGCTGCAAACTTCTACGCTATCTTCAACATCTGTCAGGCTGGCGACCACTTCATCACGTCGAACGAGATCTATGGCGGCACGTATAACCTGTTTGGTGTGACGCTGAAGAAGCTGGGCATCGACTGTACGTTCATCTCGCAGGAGGCAACGGACGAGGAGATCCAGGCTGCCTTCCGCCCCAATACGAAGGCGATGTTCGGTGAGACCATCTCGAACCCCGGTTGTGCCGTGTTCGATATAGAGCGCTTTGCCAAGATAGCCCACAAGAACGGAGTGCCCCTCATCGTCGACAATACCTTCGCCACTCCCGTGAACTGCCGTCCCTTTGAGTGGGGTGCTGACATCGTGACGCACTCGACAACGAAATATATGGACGGACTGGCTACGCAGGTAGGCGGTGTGGTGGTGGACAGCGGCAACTTCCCCTGGATGGACTATGCCGATAAGTTCCCCGGACTGTGTACGCCCGATGAGTCGTACCACGGACTGACGTATGTGAAGGCCTTTGGCAAGATGGGCTTCACGACGAAGCTGGTGGCTCAGCTGATGCGCGACCTGGGATCGATTCCCGCTCCGCAGAACTCGTTCCTGCTGCATCTGGGACTGCAGACGCTGCACCTGCGTGTGGCACAGCACTGCAAGAATGCCCAGCGGGTGGCTGAATTCCTGCACGACGAGCCAAAGGTGGCATGGGTGCACTACTGCGGACTGAAGGACGACAAGGCCTATGAACTGGGACAGAAATACCTGCCCAACGGATCGTGTGGCGTCATTGCCTTCGGACTGAAGGGTACACGCGAGACGGCCATCAAATGGATGGACTCGCTGGAGATGATCAACATCGTTACGCATGTGGCCGATGCCCGCACCTGTGTGCTGCATCCCGCCAGTCACACGCACCGCCAGCTGAGCGATGCGCAGTTGCTCGAGGCTGGTGTGGCTCCCGACCTGATTCGTCTGAGTGTCGGTATCGAGGACGTGGAGGATATTCTGGACGACATCAAACAGGCGTTGGCAAAGATTTAAGATGTATGATGTAAGATGTAAGATGTAATAAAAACAGGTGATGATGAAAGCAAAGACGTTGATTGGGATTGTGCTGTTTTTGGCAGTAGCGCTTGGCGTGCAGGCTCAGAGTGTGGTGCCGCAGTTTGTCAGTTTCTCACCCGAGGCCGATGGCGTGTCGCTGGCTGATGCCACAATAGGCTATAGCCAGCAGGAATACGAAGGCGTAAAGATGGCCATCCAGAACCTGCGTGACGACATGAAACGCGTATTGGGCAAGGCTCCTGCTGAATCGATGGAAACTCCAACGATTTTGGTTGGAACCTTGGGCAAGAACAAGGAGATAGACAAACTGAAACTGCCCGACCTGAAAGGCAAACGCGAGAAATTCATCATTACAACCCAGGGGCAGCAGGTGGTTATAGCCGGCAGCGACAAGCGCGGCACCATCTACGGCATCTACGAACTGAGCCGCCAGCTGGGCGTGTCGCCCTGGTACTGGTGGGCCGATGCACCTGTTGCCCATCACGACATGGCGTACGTCAAGCCTGGTATCTATACCGCCGGGGAACCCGCAGTCGAGTTCCGCGGTCTCTTCCTGAACGACGAGGCTCCCTGTCTGACAACGTGGGTGAAGAATACCTTTGGCACCGAATATGGCGGACGTGAGTTCTATGCTAAGGTCTTCGAGCTGATACTGCGTCTGAAAGGTAACTTCCTATGGCCAGCCATGTGGGGATGGGCATTCTATGCCGATGATCCGGAGAATGGTAAACTGGCCGACCGCATGGGTGTCATCATGGGTACCTCGCATCATGAGCCGATGGCCCGCAATCATCAGGAGTATGCCCGTCACCGAAAGGAGTGGGGCGCATGGAACTATCAGACGAACCAGACGAAGCTCGACCAGTTCTTCCGCGAGGGCATCGAGCGCATGAAGGGTACTGAGGACATTGTGACCATTGGTATGCGTGGCGACGGTGACGAAGCGATGGGTGACAAGACAGACACAAAGCTCATGGAGCGCATCATCAACAACCAACGCCAGATTATTAAGGAGGTGACGGGTAAACCTGCCGAGAAGACCACTCAGGTATGGGCATTATATAAAGAGGTACAGGACTACTACGATGCCGGGCTCCGTGTGCCTGACGACGTGATGATTCTCATCAGCGACGACAACTGGGGCGACATCCGCCGTGTACCGACCGTCCGGGAACGTAGCCGAAAGGGAGGCTGGGGCATCTATTACCACGTGGACTATGTGGGTGCACCGCGTAATTCCAAGTGGCTCAACGTCACGCAGACACAGCAGATGTTCGAACAGTTGTCGCTGGCCTACGACTTTGGAATCCAGCGCATGTGGATTCTCAATGTCGGAGACTTGAAACCGATGGAGTATCCCATCCAACTGTTCATGGATATGGCCTGGAATCCAAAGGAATATACCCAGCAGACGGTTATCGACCACACCCGCCGATTCTTCAGCAGTGTACTAACCCCCCTCCGTCTCCCCCGAGGGGGAGCAACTGAAGCCTCCCCACGGGGAGGTTTGGTGGGGGTTGAAGCCGCCGACATCTATAACCGCAACTGCCAGTACATGGCCCGTGTGACCCCGGAGATGCTTGATGCCACGACTTATAACGTGGAAACAGGCGAGTGGCGACAGGTGGCCGACGACTATCAGCGTCTGGAACTGCGTGCCCTGCGTCTCTATCAGGATATTCCTGCCGAGGCCCGCGACTTCTACCGCCAGCTCATTCTCTTCCCCGTGCAGGCCATGGCTAACCTCTACGACATGTATTATGCGCAGGCCATGAACCAGTATCTTGCGAGCGTGGGTTCACCCGATGCCAACGCGTGGGCTGATCAGGTGAAGCGTTGTTTCCTGCGCGACTCGCTGCTCTGTGCTTCCTACAACCACGACATCGCTGGCGGCAAGTGGAACGGCTTGATGATTCAGAAACACATCGGATACACCAACTGGAACGACAACTTCCCCCATGAAATGCTCCCCGCTACCACTACGGTGCCCGCTGGTTCTCCAGCAGGATATACCTTCCAGTCCAGCAACGGCTATGTGGCGATGGAAGCCGAACACTACTATCGCGCTGAGGCCTCGGAGGGAACACAGTGGAGCATCTATCCCGATTACGGTCGCACCCGCAGTGCCGTTGCCCTGACGCCTTATACGAAACCCGTGGGTGACGCCTCGCTGACTTATCGCTTCGCTCTGCCCGAAGGCACGCAGAAGGTGAAGTTACACATCATCGTCAAGTCTACCCTCGACTTCCTGAATGTGGGCGGTCATGAGTGTCAGGTCAGTCTCGATGGCGGACAACCTGAAACCATCAATTTCAACAAGACGCTGCTCGACAAGCAACCCTATATGTACTCTGTGTTCTATCCGACCGTGGCCCGCCGTGTCATCGAGAAAGAGGTGACGTTGCCTGTCAGCAAGGATGGTACGCACGAACTGACCTTGAGCCCACAACATCCAGGTATCGTTTTCGAGAAAGTGGTCGTCGACTTTGGCGGTTACAAGCCGTCCTACTTGTTTATGAACGAATCAGAATACGAGAAAAAGTAGCTGTTGGGGGCTGACTTTTCAAACGAAACAAAAGAAAATTGCTATTTTATTTGGTTTTGTGCTCGTTTATTCGTACCTTTGCAGCCGCTTTTCGCATCGTGTGATGGTGAATTAAGCAAATTAACTTAATTTTAGAGTAACACATTATTAAATTATGAAGGAAATTAATGTCATCGGTCAGAAGCGCACCGACACAGGCAAGAAGGCCTCTAAGCAGCTTCGCAAGGAGGGTATGGTACCCTGTAATCTGTATGGTGAGAAGAAGGGTGAGAACGGTCAGCCCGAAGCTATGGCATTCACTGCCTCTCTGGCTGAGTTGCGCAAGGCTGTCTACACACCTCATGTATATGTTGTGAACCTGAACATTGACGGTACTGAGCACAAGGCTATCATCAAGGAGCTTCAGTTCCATCCCACAAGCGACGTGCTGCTGCACGCTGACTTCTACGAGATCAACGAGACCAAGGCTATCACCGTTGGTATCCCCGTGAACCTGACTGGTCACGCTCAGGGTGTGCGCGATGGTGGTCGTCTGAACCTCTCTATCCGTAAGATTGATGTCACCGCTCCTTACAAGAACATTCCTGAGAAGCTGGACATCGACGTTACCGAGCTGCAGCTGGGTAAGGCCATCAAGGTTGGTTCGCTGAGCTTCGAGGGTCTGGAGATCGCTACTTCTAAGGAGGTTATCGTATGCTCTGTGAAGGCTACTCGTGCTTCTCGTTCGGCTGCTGCTGAGGCTGCTGCCGCAGAGTAAACAGTATGGACAAGTACTTAATTGTAGGTTTGGGCAATCCTGGCGACGAGTACGCCGGAACCCGCCACAACACTGGATTTATGGTATTGGACGCTTTTGCTAAGGCGTCCAATATCGTTTTTGAGGATAAGCGCTATGGTTTTGTGGCTGAGACGACGCTGAAAGGCCGTAAGGTGTTCCTGCTGAAGCCTACCACGTATATGAACCTGAGCGGTAATGCCGTGCGCTATTGGCTGAACAAGGAGAACATCGACCAGAGCCGTCTGCTGGTTGTCAGCGACGACGTGGCCATCCCTGTGGGGCAGTTCCGCCTGAAGGCTAACGGTTCGAATGGCGGCCATAACGGACTGGGACATATCCAGCAGCTCATCGGACAGCAGTATGCCCGTCTGCGCATGGGCATCGGCAACGACTATCCTGTGGGCTCGCAGATTGACCATGTGCTCGGACGTTTTCCGTCCGAGGAGTTGGAAAAGTTGCAGCCCGCCATCACGTTGGGTGTCGACATCATCAAGAGTTTCGTGCTGGCAGGCATCGACATCACGATGAACCAGTATAATAAGTTGGGGAAGAGACCCACCTCTGACCCCTCCCTAAATGGAGGGGAATAAATACCTTCAAGCATAGATGGAGCAGAAAGATAAATCGCAAAAACAAACCACTCCCCTCTCTCGTAGAGAGGGGCAGGGGGAGAGTCTGGCCCGTATCGACAAATGGCTGTGGGCAGCGCGCATCTTCAAGACGCGGAGCATTGCCGCTGATGCCATCAAGAACGGACGCGTCACTATTCAGGGCGTCAATGTCAAACCGTCGCGCATGGTGAAGGTGGGCGAGGTGGTCAGCGTGCGCAAGCCCCCCGTGACCTATTCCTTCAAGATTCTGAAGACCATCGAGCAAAGGGTAGGGGCGAAGCTGATTCCTGAGGTTTACGAGAATGTGACACCTGCCGACCAGTACGAGCTGTTGGAGATGAACCGCATCAGCGGCTTTGTGAATCGTCAGCGTGGCACGGGACGTCCGACGAAGAAGGAACGCCGTGCGCTCGACGACTTTGTGGGTCCGTCACTCGAGGGCTTCGACGACTTCGACTGGGATCTTGACGACGAAGAATAGTTGAAATAAAGAAGATGATGCTGTTAGATATCGTATTCATAGTTCTTGGTGTGGCGTTGGTGCTTTATGGTGCTGATCGTCTGACGGAGGGTGCCTCGGCGTTGGCACGCCGCATGAATATTCCCGAAATCATCATCGGACTGACCATCGTGGCGGCAGGAACCTCTGCACCGGAATTGTTTGTGAGTCTGATGTCGGCTCTGAAAGGAACCCCCGACTTGGCTGTAGGTAACGTGGTGGGATCGAACACCATGAACGCCATGCTCATTGTGGGCTGTGCCGCGATGGTGGCCCCAATGACCATCAGCCGTTCGACGGTGAAGAAGGACATTCCCTTCTCGGTAGGTGCCTCCGTGCTGTTGATGCTGTTGGCGCTGAACAGTTTCTTGGGACGCTGGGATGGTGTCGTCCTGCTGATAGGTTTTTCCGCCTTTATGGCGTATACCTTGTTGCAGGCGAAAAAGGGCGAGGCTGAGCCCCAGACCGAGGTGAAGCAACAGAATCCCTGGCTGAGCATCCTGTATGTCCTGATGGGTTTAGGTTTGTTGGTGGGTGGCAGCAATCTGTTTGTCGATTCTGCCTCCAGCGTTGCCGCCCAGTTAGGTGTCAGCGAGGGCGTCATCGGACTGACCGTTGTCGCTGGCGGAACGTCGCTGCCAGAGTTGGCCACAAGTGTTGTTGCAGCGCGTAAGGGACAGTCGGCCATTGCCATTGGCAACGTCATTGGTTCGAACGTCTTCAATATCCTGTTGATATTGGGATTGACGGCAACCATCAGTCCCCTCGCCATAACGGGCATCACCACCGTCGATATGGCAGTGATGCTGCTGTCCGTCGCCCTGGTATGGCTGTTCTCCTTCACCCGTTTCACCGTCGAGCGCTGGGAGGGCGCCCTGCTCGTAGGCGGCTATCTGGTCTATCTGGGCTGGCTACTCTACAATCTATAACGAGTTTTTTTCTTACCTTTCTCCTGTGGCCTTTTCTCCCTGGAGAAGGGGCTCTAACCTCTGAAGGTGAAGTGTGGCGTTATTTAAATCACGGGGTCGGTTCTAATGATCATTGGTTCAAAGTCTTGAGAAAACGAGACGGAATGAAGTATTAAGATATGCTCTATCCTTTGGTGCCGGAGTCCGACAGTTGTCAAGACTAACTGGCGTTTCATTTGGAGTAATTCAGAAGTTGACAAAATGATCACTAGAACCGACCCCATGATTGGCAGCGTTAAAAGAGCAAAAAGGACACGAAAAAGATGGCTGAGGGAAGATGTAAGATGAAGATCACGGGGTCGGTTCTTTGGTGACATCAGGGACAGGCACCGTGTCACACTATGGCGAACAAACCTTGGGAACACTCCGCCTCAATGCTAGAGCAGACGGCATAGGGGCGGAGTTCCTTATTATATATACCTCAGTTTTTTTTATGCCCGAAAGAGGTCACCGACAGAAAAATCTTCCTTTATTTGCGGTAAAAATCATCAAAAACTTTCCTTAATTCAAGGAAAATGTATATCTTTGCACCGTCAGAACATCAGTTTTGACTATCCGGGCAGAATCTCGAGGGGAGTAAGCCAAAACCGACCCTGCTCCATTTAAGCCACTCACGTAGTGGCTTATTATTTTTCAGGATCATGGGGAGTTAAGAACGATGTGTAATACAGAAACTTCAAAAAGTGATCAGTAGAACCGACCCCATGATCCTAGTTAAATATCATAGATGAGGCAGATGGCGACGATAGCGGTCGTCAGATAAACCAGTTTCAGTGGAAGGCCGATGCGCAGGTAGTCCGTTGAACGATAACCTCCCGGACCATAGACCAGCAGATTGAGCGGTGAACTGACGGGTGTCAGGAAGGCTGAATTGACCGACAGCAAAAGGGCGATGGCATACGGAAGTAGCGGACACCCTAAATCTACAGTGGTTGCATAGACGATGGGGAACATCAATACGATGGCTGACGAATTGGACACGAACTCAGTGACTATCGCTGCCATCACACAAAGGGCAATCAATACCAGGAGAGGATTGTTGCCGCAAAGACTGAATACGCCCGTCGCCACATAATCGGCAATGCCGGTCTTCTGGATGGCCGTACTGATGGCGATACCGCCTGCCAGGGTGATGATGATTTCCCAATTGATGGAGTTCATGGCCTGCGTTGGCGTGCAGCAGCGGAACACCAACATGGCGCTAGCGGCGAGGAAAGCGCTCTGCAGCAGCGACATAACGCCTGTAGTGGTCAATACCACCATACCAATCATAATGGCCGCCGAAATCAATGGTTTCAAGCCTTGCACAGGTATTTCGGTAGAGTCGAAGAAATGCACCATCGACTTCATAGCATCGGTATTGACCTTAATGCGAGGTGTGCTGGCAAAAAGCAGCGAGTCGCCGGCATGCAGAACCACCTCACGAGGTGGTTCGTTGATACGCTCACCCTTACGCGACACGGCTACCAGCGTCATGTTGCTATCATGCTCGAAAGTGGTATCACTCAAGCGTTTTCCTATCAGGTTGCTGCCAAAACAGACGTAGGCCGTATTGAGTTGCCGCTTACTCCTTTTTCCACTGACGCTGAATACGGGATGATCGGAAGAGACAAACCCCATCTCCTTAGCCAATTCAAGCAAATCGTCAATCTGTCCCGAAAAGATCAGCCTGTCGCCGCCCATCAGGGGCTCATCGTCACTCACTGGCGACATTTGCCGGTAGTTGTCGAAATGAATGAGTTCCACGAGACTGCCGGCTTTCACATGGTTCAGTCCCAGTTCTCCGATGGTCTTGCCGATATGGGGATTATTCGAAGTGACAAGCATTTCGACTGTATAGTCGCTGGTACGGTCAAAAACCAATTCCGAGCTGGTGATGTCGGGCAACAGTCGGCGGAAGATGATGAGTACCAGCGTGGTAACCGCAAAACATAACAACGCGGGGAGGAAAGAGGTAAGGATACCCAAGGGCTCCCCAGTTTGTTGTTCATACATGCCGACGAGCAACAACGTCGTCGGCGTGGAGATAGCAACCAGAGGGCCACCCATGCCGGCGGCATAGCTCATAGGTATGAGCAACTTGGAGGGGTTGACGCCTATTTTCTTGGACCAGAACTTGACAACGTTCACAAAGAGTGCAACAACAGAGGTATTGTTCACAAATGCACTCAGCATTCCTACGGGCAGCATCAGGCGCAGCAGAGCCGCAGTCTCGCCCTTCGGCCGTCCAAGCACATGTTTCGTAATCCACTGAAGCACACCCGTGTAGGATAGTCCTGTGGCTATGACGAACATGATACCCACGACGATGAGCGAAGGATTGATGAAACCTGAAAAAGCTTGGGTGGAGTCTAGCACACCCGTCAAAAACAATATGCCGACGGCACCCAGAAAGGCCACGTCAGACCTGAGCCGCGTAAATAACAGCGTAGCCATCAACGCAACAAGTGTTACGATAGTAATCCAGGCATCAAGTCCTAAGTCTGTGAGCATTCTTTTTTTAGGTTGTACCCCGACCGAGAATCGATTAAAACCCGTATAAGGGTGTATATCAACAACTTAGGTCTTCGGATATGCTCAAAAAGTGTAGAAAAAGTGTAGAAAATGACATTTTTACCCAAATTTCCAGCCTTTAGGGCTCTCCTTGCGGCACGAGTTTGATTTTAATTCTGGTGCAAAGATACACCTTTTTGGCGACACCGCCAAGGTTTTAGGAGAAAACTTTGGATGATTATCGATCCCCATAGCGTAAAGGGAGGGTCACGACACGACTGTCGCTTAGACTACAAAAATCGTGAGTATAGCCGAAGGCTTACCATCGTGATCCAAATCATCATTCGTGAGTTTTCTGAATCGGATGTCCTGTCCCTGATGTCACCCAACGTGAGCGAAAAGCCTCCCTTTTCCCCATCCGTCAGATAGGGTTTCAGCCGTTCTGTCAACTTCACCACGTCGCCGTAGTGTTTCTTATCAACCAATTCAATGAGCTTTGTTGACTCATTAAAAGGATAACGCCTTTTCTCGCGTTGACGCTGGCTTATGCGGCCAGCTTTTTTCTGCTTCATTCACCTTCGTGTTGTAGGGAGATGAATGCAGGCCTGCTATTACAATCTCGAGATACTCACCCCACTCGGGTTAGAAAAAAAAATCGCACCCAGATGTTAATCTGAATGCGAATACAATATTAGTTTATATTAAATGCTTCTTCTTCGTCTTTTTCTATAACTATTTCGTTCATTTTTTATGTCGTTTTTAATAGTTCGTATATCGTTTTAATAGTTTGCGTAAAAATAAAATGCGTGCTGCATCAATCAATGACACACACACGCTCTCTTATTTATCGATGTGCAAAGTTACTAAGAATTTTCTACAGCACCAAATTATTTGTCAGGTTTTTGACTCACGGAAGAAGGGACTCTGTGTACTTGGACAACTTTTTGGCTTTTTTCCGCGATTTGTCCATAAATGGGGCATTTGTCCAAGTGCACAGCGGAGTCCCCTTTGTGTTAGAACCGACCCCATGATTCTCAAATAGAATAGTCGTAATTGAACTACCTAAAGACAGGATTATTCTTTCGGGATACAAAGAAAGAGGCAATCCGTCGTTACACGAATTGCCACTTTACTGTCTACCAGGCATTGAGAGCACTGGAGTTATTTTATATCAGCGGATGTCGTCGCTGCTAAAATCGCTGGGCATTTCTTCTCCATAGCGGAGACCCTCAGCCGACTGAACGCTTACGCAGAGCATCTGAGACTGCTCTATGCGAACCACCTGTACGGTGGGGGCTAAATAAGTTTTCTTCATTGGTCTATACAATTTTTTATTTCGCCAATATTATGAGCTACGCTCGAGCTCGTTCACCCGAGCAAGCTCAGTACTTCTCTCACTTTATCACAACCTTCTTTCCATTCACAATGTTGATGCCCTTCTGCGGAGCACTGAGGCGCTGGCCGCTGAGGTTGAAGATGCCTTCCACACCACTACCACGGTTGCCGTCCACCGTGATACCATCGATGTAAGTGGTCTGCTGGTCGCCGTCGCCGAAGTCCAGCACGAACTCGCGGGCTGAAGCTATATCGAAAGTATGTGAGAAGTAAGCGCGTGTGGGATAGACACACACATTCTTGTTGGGCTTATAAAGCTTGTTCTCGTTGCCGAACACGAGGGCATTGCTGCCCGATGTCAGCTGAACCGGACCAATCTGCGCCTCGAAACGAAGACCATTGGACTCTGTTTCGCAATAGTTGTCTTCTTCGTCTAATTCTTTTTGACTTGTAATTTCTACTTCAACATTCGTAAAGCTGGGGTTCTCGATGACCTCGCCAGTAGCCGTTTCGGGCGTCCCCCATCGGATGATGTAGGGCACACCAGCTACAATCTCATCTGATTCTGAGAAGTTGATGGTCAGCTTCTGATTTCCGCCGTCCCACGATGCGCTCTTGAACACACGGATATCAGCACCGGCAAGACAGGTGGTGGCCAGCTTATCTTTCCAGAGGTTGAACGGCAACGTCAGCGTGTTCCAGTAGCCGTCCTTGTAGAGCTTGCGGTTCTTCAGGTTTACAACTGCATACTTGTCAGGACTAAAAGATGTCAAAGTAGATTCTGTCTGGGAACTACAGTCAATCTGACAACTTATATAGACGGGGCAGAACTCAATGTCGCCATAAATATTGCTGAGATTTACCTCTGTACCGGGCTCATAGATGTCGCCATTGGGCCCTGCACAATGGCTCGTGGTCTCGCCGAAGGCGCGGCCATACTTGCTCAGCATCCACTTGTCGTATCCCCCAGTTTGGATTGTAGGCAAAGTAATCTTTGTATCGCTGCTAAAAGTGTAGGTTTCGCTGTCCTTTGAGAGAGATATGCCGTCGGGGGCGTAGTAAGTGATAGTATATGTACCTCCAGGATTGGCACTTTCAGGTGTACTTGTCTGCACCGGTCCCCAGTCATCACCGCCGGAGCCCTGTGCCCATGCGCCCGTCACTGCCATCAGCAGGAGGGCGACGATTGATAGAATTCTTGTTTTCATCATTGTTTTGTTTTTAAATAGATTATACTTATTTGTTAATGATAAATGTTTGTTTCCTAATGCCTGTCGCCGAATCAGAGTGCACAGCGGAACCGACCCTATTGTGCATTGTTAAAATGATATTGCGCGAGTGCAGACTTTTAAATAAGTCGAGCGCAAAGGTACTATCTTTATCGGAAAAGGACTGCATTTTAAGAACAGTGTGCCTATTTAAATATTTCAAATGGATAGCGAATTGTACAAATGTTGAAAGTTTGTTTACGTGACAACTGACGATTGTTTATTTGACAATGCGAAGCATCGCGTTTTCCTTGATATTTCATAAAAGCATGGCGCTTGTTTTAACGCCGATTTTCGTTAATCTTCTAAAATTCCTTTGTCACGTCAGCATTATTTCGTAACTTTGCTGCGTGGTATGAC
>JAEEGJ010002559.1_pt1 | contig 89592 bp, 69 predicted proteins | sample 8958761 | NCBI WGS metagenome assembly JAEEGJ01 (sample SAMN16246546, study PRJNA631951) | gut metagenome | biome: gut microbiome; feature: rumen; material: RS-attached | host: Bos | place: Iran: Karaj | collected 2018-10
AGAGACGGATGGAATTGAAGAAATAATTCATAATTCACAATTGACTACGTCGAACATTCGTTTCATAATGCATAATGATGCAATCTTCAACTTGCAGGGTCAGCGCATCAAGACACTGCAGAAGGGACTGAATATCGTGGATGGGAAAAAGATTTTTGTGAGATAAAGCCCCTCCCCCAGAGGAAAATTAAAAATTAAAAATGAAAGAATGTAAAAATGTAAAAATGAAAGGTTAATGGTTATTGGTTATTGGTCAAGGACAATGTAAAAATTATAAAATGTAAAAATGAAATTTAGCTTAGTAGCTTAATAGGTTAATAGGTTAATAGACCAAGGAAAATGTAAAAATTGAAAAATGAAAGTTTTTCGGAGGAGGAAGATAATAAGGAGATAATAAGGAGATAATAAGGAGTTAATAAGGAGTTAATAAGGAGTTAATAAGGAGTTAATAAGGAGATAATATGGAGTTAAGGGAAAGATAACGGGGGGGATTTGCTTAAATTACGCACGAAACGATGATTTTATGCCCCCATTTCGAGAAAAAGTAGTATCTTAAATACAGTCTTATTGATTTCTCCAGTTATGTACATCTCGGTAAAATATAACATTCAACTGAACATAAAATGACATACCGAAGTTGAATTTCGTTAATAAATCAGCGGAATTTAAGTATTTCATTAACTTTCCGCTTGTTTTCTCCCGAAAAAGTATTATCTTTGTGGCGTGAATAAAAAATAATGGATGCTATGCTAATAGGTCGAGAAAAAGAAAAACAAGTATTACAGAATGCTCTCTACGAAGAGTACTCGCAATTCGTTGCCGTATATGGAAGGAGATTAAGAAGAAGCTTGGTATTAGCGGAATACTGACAAACGAATATGCATGGCGTTGCTTGCCAGATGAGAACATCGGTAGACCAGGAGTTTAGATAGACCTGCTTATAGACCGTAGCGATGGAATAATTGATGTGTGCGAAATGAAATACTCGAAGGATTCATACACCATCACTTCTGATTATTCAGATGAACTTGCCCGCAAACGAAATGTGTTCCAGAATGTAACTGGCACAAAGAAAGCCATTCATTCCATCATGGTCACCACTGATGGCCTAACTCGGAATGAATACTGGGGAGACATTCAGGCAGAAATACAACTAGACGATTTATACGAACTATAAAAAACGATTGATTTGCTATATTCGAGAGGTTCGCATCTCCTGTTTAATAGCTCAGGGTCTTACCCTCGTTCCACTGCGGCAACAGCAGTCCGTGTACGTCGGTACAGTGTTCATAGATCCATTGGCGGCGTTCGGCCGTGATGGTGTTCCACCACTGTGAACAGGCGGGGTAGTGTACTTCGGCATTCTCGTCGCCGTCCTTACGTGCTGCTTTCGTAGCGATGCGCTCTTTTTGTGTGATGGTGAGCGATGACCACCATTTGTTCAAGTCTTCCATATTCTAATTATTTAGACCACTTCTGTCTTTCAGACATCTCCCCCTCTATGGGGAGGGTCTTTACATCACTATTGCATCTATATTCTTTCTTACTTTCTCCTTTGGTTCGTCGGCCGCATAGCCGATAGGAATGAGCACTGCTACTTCTTCGTTCGCAGGAATATCGAACAGACGGCTGCATAGCTCCACGTCGAAATTGCATACCCAACAGGTTCCGAGACCCTGCTCGGCAGCAGCGAGGCATAGGTGTTCCACCGCGATGGCAACGTCGATATTACCGTGGTGCTTTCCGTCGGAACGGACCCACTCCTCATCGTGCAGCACCGAAGCTATGATGTAGGTAGGAGCGGTAGCAAACCACTCTCGATTGTAACACTGACAGAGTTTCTGACGTTCGGCTTCGCTTTCCACCACCCGAAACCGCCACGGCTGACGGTTGACTGCCGATGGTGACATGCGGACACATTCCATCACATACTCTATCTTTTCTTTCTCTACAGCCCGCTCCTGATAGCTGCGGCAGCTGTAGCGTTGTTTTGTTAAATCTAAAAATCTCATAAGCTATTATTAAGACCCACTACCACGAGCGTTAATGTCCTTTGGTAACAACTCTCCCCATAGAGGGGGAGCGGGGAGGGGGTCTGTCTTATTTATACACTTTCCATTCCCATATACCCTTGATGCCTTCGTTGATGCTCACGCGCAGATAGCGGTAACGCTTGCTGATGTTATCGACGTGTGGCGAACATTTCTCTAATCCGTGCACAGCGATGCGCTCCCATTTCAGTCCGTCGCGCGACCCCTCAAGTTGGTATGCATGCCCTGCAGTCGGACGTACGAATGCAATCTCGCTACGCCCAATTTTCACTGCCTTACCCAGGTCGATCATCATCGTCGCACCGTTATCTGAATCGGCTGCCATCCATCGTGAACCATTCTGATTATCTATAGCAAACTCCGGGACAAACTGCTCTGTACGCTGGCAACGCTGGTCCTTATTCGGACGAATCCTTCTATCGGGCATTTCCGATGATGCCGATACTGACTCCACCTGCAGCTGACCGGGCTTCGCATTCTTGTGCAGATAGCCCACGCCGTTGAGGTCGACTTTCACCTGACGGATGGTTCCGTCGTCGTTGAATTCCATACGGTTGACATACGTCTGCCGGTTTGTTCCACCGCGCCCGTACTCAAGAAAAGCCAGGTAGAAATCATCGGTACCGTTGACGTTAAACACGCATCCGTGACCCGGACCGAACACACCAGTCTCGATGTTGGTGGTACACACCAGGTCTTTCTCGGGTGTAATCCAAGGTCCCAATGGTGACGTGCGGCTCATCTGATAGTAGTATTCGTAGCTTTCGCTTCCTCCGATGGTGTAGAGATAATAGTACATGCCCTTCCGCTTAAATATGATCGGTCCTTCCGAGTATTCCGTGCGCCGTGTGCGGATAGTCTGGTACATCGTGTCGATAGTTGCCATGTCGGGTTTCAGGCGAACCACATTACGACTTCCCCAGAATGCGTAAGGTGTACCATCGTCGTCAATGAGGATTTCGGTGTCGATAGCGTGCACGTTGTCGCGCTCCCACAGACGATTTTCCACCGTAAAAGCATCGCCTTTCATCAGATGGAAAGGACCGTCGGGTGAGTCAGCCATAGCCGGGTACATGTAGCCGTTGACGGTGGGGTAGATGTACCACTTACCACGGAATGAGACAGCCTTGCTCGGTGCCCAGTATTTTTCCGTGTATGCCTGTGGGAAATAGGTACCCTCGAAACTCCAGTTGACGAAGTCGCGCGACTTCCAAACTACGGGCGGACCCGACGTCTCAAGTCCGCGTCCATATCCGTCGGTCGTCGCATAGCAGTAGAATGTCCCGTCGATTTCTACGATACTCGCATCCGCAATCATGTCGGGTACGAGTGCATTGCCAAACGGATTCGTCTGCGCCATAGTGCTAAGCCCATGTAAGCAAAATAAGGCAAGTAATAGTTTTTTTAGGTTCATAGACGAAAAGGATCGCTTCTATAAAAGAATCCCCTCACACCTTAATTATTATAGGAGGAGGGGATTAAAACGTGTATGAAATTATTTGTTGAGTGCGAGAGCAACGTTTACTGCGCATGCAACGGTCGCTCCGACCATTGGGTTGTTACCCATACCTAGGAAGCCCATCATCTCAACGTGTGCAGGAACGGATGAAGAACCGGCGAACTGAGCATCTGAGTGCATACGTCCGAGGGTATCAGTCATACCGTAGGATGCAGGACCCGCTGCCATGTTGTCGGGGTGAAGCGTACGGCCTGTACCACCGCCTGATGCAACAGAGAAATATGGTTTGCCAGCGAGCACGCGCTCCTTCTTGTATGTACCTGCAACAGGGTGCTGGAAACGAGTCGGGTTGGTAGAGTTACCTGTGATGCTCACATCAACATCTTCCTTCCACATGATAGCCACGCCTTCGCGAACATCGTCTGCTCCGTAGCAGTTTACCTTTGCACGTGGACCGTCGCTGTATGGAGTCTTCTTCACTTCCTCAACCTGACCAGTATAGTAGTCGAATTTGGTCTGTACGTAAGTGAATCCGTTGATACGGCTGATAATCATAGCGGCATCTTTGCCAAGACCATTGAGGATGACACGCAATGGGTTCTTGCGTACTTTGTTGGCCATCTCAGCAATCTTGATAGCGCCTTCAGCAGCTGCAAAACTCTCGTGACCTGCAAGGAATGCGAAGCACTGAGTCTCTTCGCGCAGCAGACGTGCAGCAAGGTTACCATGTCCGAGACCTACTTTACGGTCATCAGCAACTGAGCCTGGAATGCAGAAAGCCTGCAGACCGATACCGATTGCCTCGGCTGCATCAGCAGCGTTCTTGCAACCTTTCTTGATAGCGATTGCGCAACCACAAACGTATGCCCACTTTGCATTCTCGAAGCAAATCATCTGTGTTTCTTCACATGTCTTATAGGGATCGAGACCTGCCTTCTCGCAGATTTCGTTTGCTTCTTCAATCGAAGCAATGCCGTTCTCGTTCAAAGCAGCGAGAATCTGCTTCATACGACGGTCTTGTGATTCAAATTTCACTTCTCTTATCATAGTCTTATTTACTATTTGACGATTTAACTATTTACAATTTCTATTATTTAGTCATTCATTATTTCTTTATTGAGCAATTCGTCTATTACCTTATTTATTATTACAATCAGATATTCTTCATTTCGCCCTTGATGATATTGGTTTTAACAGTAACGATTGATGCCACGATAATCTTGAGCAACTCTAAATTCTTATCGTATAATTCTTTCAACAGTTCCTGCTTTTTTATTCCGCTTTCACCAATCAACTCAATCCAGTGAGAAGTCTCGTCCAATTCCTCTTCCACTATTTTCAGTTTGTTCAGGAAATCCTTGTCGGACTTCGCAAGGCAAGCTGCACAATAGTTTGAGTAGGGTGATGTCCCAGAGCGCATAATTTGGTTTGCTAACGCTTTTGATGATACCGAATGTGGCATCTCGTCGACAAGCCGTATGATTCTCAGCGCAAACTGTTTCAACCGGAACTTTAACTCTGCCTCTGTCATGATGAAAATGAACAAATAGAGAATAATCCAATTAACAATAAATAGTCAATAGAAAATTGTCCAATTGTAAATGAGACTATTCTTTACGTGGGTCGATAGATTTAACTGCGCCTTGTTCTGGTTTTGTGCGGCCATAGGTACCAGTTACACTCTTGAGAGCTTCGTCAGCAGGAACGCCTTTCTTTACGGCATCCATGAACTTACCCATGTGAACAAATTCGTATCCGCATACTTGATTGTCGCTGTCGAGATACATCTTCGTGATGTAGCCTTCAGTCAGCTGCAAGTAACGAGTACCCTTTGCCTTCGTTCCGTAGAGGGTACCACACTGTGATACGAGACCCTTTCCAAGGTCCTCCAAACCTGCACCAATCACGAGACCACCTTCTGAGAACGCACTCTGAGTACGTCCGTAAACAATCTGAAGGAAGAGTTCGCGCATTGCAGTGTTGATAGCATCGCAAACGAGGTCGGTATTGAGTGCTTCAAGAATCGTCTTACCAGGAAGAATCTCTGATGCCATAGCAGCAGAGTGAGTCATACCTGAACAACCGATGGTCTCAACGAGACATTCCTCGATGATTCCATCCTTAACATTAAGACTCAGTTTGCAGCAGCCCTGCTGAGGGGCACACCAACCAATACCGTGTGTCATACCAGAGATATCCTTAATCTCCTTTGCCTGAATCCATTTTCCTTCCTCAGGAATTGGAGCAGGTCCGTGATTAGGACCTTTGGCTACACAGCACATTTCTTGTACTTCTTTTGAATAAACCATAATAAAACTAAATTTGTTATATAACTAATAGCTGTTAATATATATCGAAATCTTTTGCAAAGATACAAATAAATTTATAATTTATAATGTATAATTTATAATATTTTTAATTTTTCTTGCTTATTCGTGTCGGATAGCGTCGATTGGGTCCATGTTTGCTGCTTTGCGGGCAGGGATATAACCGAACAGCACACCGATGACAACACATACGCCGAACGACAGGAAGATGGACCATGCAGGTACGATGCTGGGCATTCCCATTTTCGGCAGCAGACTTGATGCTCCGACCCCCAACAGCACGCCGAAGATACCTCCTGTCAGACTGATGAGAATAGACTCAATCAAGAACTGAACGCTGATGACGAAGCCTGTAGCACCCACTGCCATACGCAGACCAATCTCTTTTGTACGTTCTGTCACACTCACAAGCATGATGTTCATGATACCGATACCGGCAATCAACAGCGAGAATCCTGCTGCGATACCCAGAATCATCGTTACCGTATCCATCGTGTTCGACATCGTCTCCATCATCTCAGCCTGCGAACGGATGGTAAAGTCGTCAACCGCACCTTCTTTTATTTTATGTGAGCGACGTAAAATGTCAGTCAATTCGTCGATAGCATGTTCCGACATCTCTTCTGTGATAGCAGAGCAGACGATTGATCCATAGTAGGTCTGAGCCGAGATACGTTTCATCACGCAGGTATAAGGTGCGATGATGACGTTGTCCTGGTCCATTCCCCAGCTGTTATAGCCTTTCGATTTCAGTACACCGATTACTTTCATCGGGATGGAACGGAATCGGATGTTCTTGCCGATAGGGTCGCCTCCGTTGAAGAGTTCGTCAACGATGGTTTTACCCACTACACACACTTTCGCAGACTTCCGCACGTCTTCCTCAGTGAAGAAATCACCGTCTTGCACATCCCATTGTTTGATTTTCAAATAGTCGGTCGATTCGCCGTAAATCGTGGAAGTCGTGTTGTTGTTACCATAGATCACCTGACCGCTGGAATTCACTTCAGGTGATACATAGGTCACATATTTCTTTTCCGCCATGATGGCCTCGTAGTCAGCAGGCTTCAGTGTCTGCATCTGAGCAGGGTCACGACGCACACCGCCACGCATATCGGCACCCGGACGTATGGTCAGCAGGTTCGTGCCCTGCTTTGCCAATTCCTCACGGATACTTTCTTTCGAGCCTTGACCGATACTCATCATCGTGATGACTGCTCCCACACCGATGATGATACCCAGCATACTGAGAAACGAACGCAGTTTGTTGCTCGCCACAGCTCGCAGTGATACCTTAAATAAGTTCTGTATATTCATTATCTATAAACTCTAAACTTTTAATTCTTCACTCTCCACTCTTTCTTGGCTCCCTTTGAGGGGAGGGGGGAGAGGGGCATTTCAATCATCCGCTTTTGGTAACGCAGCCAAAGCTTCAGCAGCAGATTTGATGTTATTGTTAATTTTATCCTCACGTATCTTACCATCGCGCAGGTAGATATTCCGTGATGAATACTCTGCAATCTCAGGGTTGTGCGTCACGAAGATGATGGTATGTCCTTGCTTATATAATTCCTGGAACAGTACCAGTACTTCGAACGAAGTACGGGTGTCGAGGTTACCTGTTGCTTCGTCTGCCAATAATACGGCAGGATCGTTCACTAATGCTCTAGCAATTGCTACACGCTGCATCTGACCACCCGACATCTGGTTTGACTTGTGATACAGACGATCACCCAGCCCTACTGCTTCCAATGCCTTGATGGCTGCTTCTTTACGTTGCTTCGAATTATACTTGCTGTTGTACATCAACGGCAGTTCTACATTCTCTACTGCAGTCGTGTTTGCCAGCAGGTTGTAGTTCTGGAAGATAAACCCGATTTTCTTATTGCGCAGATGAGCACGCTGGCTTTTCGACATCTTTCTCACAGGCACACCATCCAGATAATACTCTCCCGACGTAGGGGTGTCGAGGCATCCTAACTGGTTCAGTAAGGTGGACTTACCAGAACCTGATGTGCCTTGTATGGTGACAAACTCGCCTTCGTGAATCTTGAACGATACGCCACGAAGGGCTTTCACCACTTCCGATCCTACGTGAAAGTAGCGCTTCACGTTTTCGAGTTCGATAACGACCTTGCTATTCTCTTCTTTCATGGCCTCTCTGTTTTCGTGTGATTTATCGGCCTCCACCCATTGGACGACCACCTCCTGCAGCTCCGGTACCTGGACGGCCTGCTCCTGCTCCTGCTCCTGCACCAGCAGCACCAGCACCTGGACGGCCTTGACCTGCAGCACCAGCACCTTGACGGTTGTTGTTTCTGTTACGTCCTGGCATGAATGGGTTGGTTGGAGCCTCTTCTACTTCTTCCTCAGGCATTACAAACTCGGTGATGATTTCCGTTCCTTCCTTGATACCTGAAAGTACTTCTGTGTAAATTCCGTTTGTGCGTCCTACCTGAATAGGAATGGCTTTGAACACCTTTCCTTCTTGTACCCATACCTTTGTTGGGCCTTCACAGTCCTCAATCTTCTCGTCGTCTTGCAATAACAGTTCGTTTGGTGCAAATCGCAATGCCTTAGCAGGTACCGACATAATATCGTGCATCTCCATCGTATAGATGGTCACGTTGGCAGTCAGACCTGGTTTCAGCTTCAGTGATTCGTTGGGGGCAGAGATGACAACCTCGTAAGTAACCACATTGCTCTCAGTGGTAGCTTGCTGACGTACTTGTGTGACTGCGCCTTCGAATGTGTCGTCAGGATAGGTATCTACGGTGAACATCACACGCTGACCTTCCTTTACTCCACCTATGTCGGCTTCGTCAATCTTTGCAATCACTCGCATGTTTGTCAGGTCCTGAGCGATGATGAACAGGGTAGGGGTGGTCATCGCCGACGCAACGGTCTGACCCTCTTCCACCTCACGGCTCAGCACGATACCGTCGATAGGTGAGGTAATGGTGGCATAGCCCAAGTTCGTTTGTGCTTTCTGTACACTCATTCGCTGTACTGCCACTTGCTGCAGTGCCTGCTCATAGCTCAGACGCGCACTCTCGTAGTCGTTTGTACTCACCAGTCCTTTCTCGTATAGTGTCTTGTAACGGTTGTAGTTTGAAGTCTGATAGTTCAGGTTACTCTCATAGTTCGACAGGTTGCTTTTTGCTGAAGCCAGTTCGCTCAGCAGGTTTGTCTTGTCCAGTTCGGCAATCACATCGCCCTTGTGCACCTCACTGTTGTAGTCCACATAGATTCTGTCGATGATACCCGATACCTGTGTACCTACTTCCACCTGCGTTACTGGTTCAATAGTTCCTGTAGCGGTGATACTGGTTGAAAGGTCGTGTTTTGCCACTACGTCTGTATTGTATGTCACCTTGGCTTCCTTGGAACAACTTGCAAAGGTGAAACCTACGATAGCAACAAGTGCTGCTAATTTGATCATTGATTTGTTCATATTGTTATTCTTTATACTTTCACTAAACTCTTCTTTCTTCACACTTTGCAATACTCCTTAGAGTTTGATTGCCTCCCCTTGATAAAATCTCAGCATTGCCAGATTGTACAACGTGGTGTACTTGCTTTGCAACAACTGCTGTTCAGCCTGCAGTAAGTTCGTCTTGCCCGATGTCAGTTCGATGATGTTCTTCAGGCCCAGTCTGAATTGTTCGCTCACCAGGTCGTAGCTCTCTTGCATACTTTGCACGTTCGTCTTTGCATAGATATATTGCTGCTGAGCGGTGTAGGCATTCAGCCAATAGTTCTCGATCGTGCTGTATAATGTTTTCTGCGCATCCTGTAACTGCAACTCACTGTTGTACTGTGTCAGTCGGGCTTTTCTTACGTTTGTCAGATTCTGCTTCTGGTCGAAGATAGGCACTTGAACCGATACTCCGAGAGAGTTGCTCAAGTTCGTCTTCACCTGCTTGAAGAATGCAGTGTGGATGCCGCTCGAGTTGCTTGTTCCCATGCTGGCATTCAGGTTTACAGTAGGCAGATATCCGGCTTTTGCTATTTCGATAGCCAAATCGCTTGCCTCCATATTCAGCTTGCTGCTCTTGATTTCCGGGCGGTTAGCCAGTGCTGCATTATATACCGTAGCCTTGTCGGGGATAGGAGCTAACACCGCTGCTTCCGACACATTGTTTGCCACAACATTGAATTCCTGCGAATCCATCAGTTCCAACAACTGCTTCAGCTGCATCTTGTTGTTCTCTAACTGCGACTTGCTGTTCACAATGTTATACTCGTCCTGCGACACTTGAGCCTCTAATTGCACGAGGTCAACCTTTGCAAGGCTTCCCACTTCTACCATCACCTTGGCACGGTCGCGCTGCTGCTGAGAGGCTTTCAGGATTTCCTCGTTCACCTTTACTGCCTCAGTCTGATACAGAATCTGCACATACAGCTGTGTGATTTGCTCCTGAATCGAGTTTGCTGTGCGCTCAGTGTCTAATTCCGACATCGCTTGCGTGTACTCGTTGCGCTTGATGGTTTTTGTGTTTCTTCCACCATTCCACACCGTCACGCTTGCGTTCAATCCGTAACTACCATTATACGAGGTTGTGTTTCTCGTGGTAGTCATGGTACCATTGGTAAGGTTGATGGTCGATTCGCTGAAGGGTCGCCAAGAACCGTTTTGGTTAGTACTGAACGACAGTGAAGGGAACAATGCCGCTTTCGACTGTTTTACGTCCAGTTCATTCTGAGCATTGGTCAGCCTACTCTGTTTCAGCTGAATATTGTTTTCCAATGCATAGTCAATACATTCCTGGAGTGTCCACTGACGCTGAGCCAACACCCCCGTGCTGCCCAGACAAGCTCCAAGAACTACAAAAACCAGTTTTCTCATTACTTTATCTATCTATTACTATAATCCTTCGCCTTATTTTGTGTAAGCTCCCTCCGAGGGAGCGAGTCTTAGTAAAAAGAAAGCAGCCAGCCTATAAGCCGGGTTCTGTCATCACGCATGCGTGATGGTCTGTCATTTATCCCAGTTGAGTGTCACCACACAACTTTAGCGTTCTACCCTGTAGCTCGGGCGAGCAACCCTCAAGCGCTACTATACATGAACTTGCAGCTTCCAAGATGCACAGCCGGTATGTCACCATACCGCTGGTAGGCTCTTACCCCACCTTCTCACCCTTACCCCTGACGGGGCGGTTGTTTTCTTCTGCATTACTCAACCCTCGCGGACTGCTTCTATATTAGGAAGTGGAATGCTCTGTGCTGCCCGGACTTTCCTCCCACGTTACCGATGTATGCATGCATACCAGCGTAAGTCAGCGACAGACCGTCCGACTGCTTTCATTCTGCAAAATTAGTAATAATTTTGTACAGCACAATAGAAAACACCTTCTTTTTATGTTTTTTTAGCGAAAAGAAACCGTGATAAAACAAAAAAGAGGGTAATCCCCCCTAATCATATTTTATGATTATTTCAGTTTCGCAAACTCAACAGAGGAAGTTATCGCGGTCTTTGACTGCTTAGAAGTTATCACTACGTTCGAAGTTACCGCCTCGTTTTGAAGTTATATGCTTCGCATGAAGTTAACTCACTTTCGCTCGTGGAAATATAGTTTTTCCTGATGAAAAACGTACCTTTATGTCGTAAAAACAGCAGGCAGCTCGTGCTCGAGTGCCGAGCACCTACCGAGCACTTACCGAGCACTTACTGAGCACCTACCGAGGTCTAAAAAACCTTCATAAGGCTTCGGTACAATCTCGGGAAATTGGCAGGAATACTGTCTTGAAAAACGCGTGTTCCTGTCTTACCCTTTATTACGATTTGCTGCCAAACAAAAAAGACGGAATAATCCGCCTTCCTGTGTGACCCGCTTGGGGCTCGAACCCAAGACCCCCACATTAAAAGTGTGATGCTCTACCTACTGAGCTAGCGAGTCTAACCTTATCAGCTTGCGAGTGCTTTTTGCAGACTTTTAACCCTGCTTTTCTCGTAAGCGGCTGCAAAGTTAGTAAGTTTTTTTGGTTTGACAATAACTTTTTCCAAAAAAAACACGTATCTTTGCAAAAAATTATGCAGACCCCCTCTATCTCCCCCTCTATGGGGAGGAGGAAAATATAAAAATGTGGTTTCCGTTATCGTTTTCGTAGGGGGTCTTTCGACAGGCTCAAGATGTATCATTTCGACAGGCTCAAGATGTATCATTTCGACAGGCTCAAGATGTATCATTTCGACAGGCTCAAGATGTATCTAAAGTCTAATGTCTAAAGTCTAAAGTCTAAAGTCTAATGTCTAAGGTCTAAAGTCTAAAGTCTAAAGTCTAAAGTCTAAGGTCTAAAAAAATATGTACTGGTTAGTAATTATCATTCAAATAGGTGAGTATCTGTTCGATTTGTTGTTGGATCTGCTGAATGTCAAAGCATCGCATCGTCCGATTCCCCGTGTGTTGGAAGGAATGTATGATGATGAGGCATACGCGCGTCAGCAGGCTTATTTCCGTATTAATAAAAAGGTGGGGTTCGTTACAGGTTTTGTGACGACTGCGTTATCGGTAAGTCTATTCGCTTTCGGTGCGTACGGATGGTTTGACGGGGTGGTGCGCGAGGCAACCGATTCCGACATTTGGCGCACGTTGCTTTTCTTCGGTTTCTTCGGAGCAATCAGCTGGTTGGTATCGCTACCTTTCGACATATACGATACGTTTGTGGTGGAGCAACGGTTTGGTTTCAATAGAGTAACTCCTCGTCTTTTTGTGCTTGACACATTGAAGAGTTTGGCGCTGAACATTGTGTTGAGTGGTGGCCTGCTGGCTTTGGCGGTATGGATTTACCAACTTACACCTCAATATTTCTGGCTTCTGGCTTGGGGTGTACTGACGCTGATCATGTTGTTTTTTCAGTATTTCTATTCGGTGTTGTTGGTACCTTTGTTCAACAAGCAGACGCCGCTACCTGCAGGAGAACTGCGTGATGCTATCGAGGCTTTTGCTGCAAAGGTTGACTTCAGGCTAAAGAACATATACGTGATTGACGGTTCGAAGCGGAGCACGCATTCAAATGCTTATTTCACGGGATGGGGGCGCCAGAAGCGGGTGGTACTCTACGACACACTGATGGAGCAACTGACGACTGAGGAGATTGTGGGTGTATTGGCGCATGAGATAGGCCACTACAAGCATCGTCATATCATTCAGTCGCTTTTGATAGGTATCGTGACCTCACTGGTGACGCTCTATCTGTTTGGTTTGGTCATCGATAGTAAAGAGATAGCTATGGCTGCAGGGAGTACAGAACCTTCGTTTTATGTGAATCTGACGGTATTTTCACTGATTTATTCCCCGCTGACGATGTTGCTGGGTATTGTAGGTAATGTGCGGTCACGCCACAACGAGCGCCAGGCTGACGCGTTTGCACGTCGGCACGGGGTAGGAACCTTTGAGGCTGATGCATTGAAAAAAATGTCGGCGAAGAGTCTGTCGAACCTCACCCCACATCCTTTTGTGGTGTTTGTGTGTTATTCTCATCCAACGTTGGAAAGTAGGGTGACTATGCTGGGGGAAAGTTCGTAATGATTACAACAATAACTTCTGTATCACAATGACTTTTTGATGCGTGAGAGTGCCATCATATAGGAAGTGTTGTTGTTTTTGAGCACCATTTCATCATTGGTCAACTCATGGATTTGGGTTTCGTTTTGACGGAGTTGTGAATTGATAAGTGGCTGAATAACCGCTGTGTCGGAATACTCCTTCATGATGTTGACATAGTAGTCGGCATCAAAGTTGGGCATGGGACGCATAGCGTATCCTTTGACGAACTCATAGGTGCACGATTCTCCTGTCAAGATGAGATTATCATCTTTTACTTTCCACGTACCCTGATAGTCCGTTTTGTATTCAAGTATGATAGTATTGGTGAAACCATATTCCCCAAGCGTCAGTTCATAGTATATTTCAAATTCGCCCGATTCGTGCTCGGTGTGGTCTTCATTGAATACATCGATACTTTCGAGTAACCAGGTCATGTAGGTTGGTGGGAGCTGTTGGGTTGAGTCGGATTTGATGTTGTCGGAGTAACTGGACGAATATGCCCATTTGCCTATGATTTTGTTTTCTATGGCCGACGGTCCGCACGAAACGACAAGCAGTGTGGCAATGAATATGAATGCAAACTGTTTCATAATTGTGGTATGTGGATTGATGATTCGACTGCAAAGATAGTGTTTTTAATTCATAATTCATAATTCCTCATGCATAATTTGGTGTTTTGGACTGTTTTTTTACGAAAAAAACTATTCGTTTTTCAAGGTTTTTGTAAATTTGCAGTCGTTTTCAATATGAAACGTTTGTTTGGCATATTATTGATACTATGTAGCATGTGTAGCATGTTGCTTGTTTCATGTCGGTTCGGCTCGAATGAGTCGGACGAGGATGTCGCAAACGATTCTTTGTCGGTTGATACACTTGGATTGGAAGAGTTGGATTTGTTTGAGGAGGAGGTAGTTCCGAAGGCTGCCGATGAAGTGTTTGATGACTTTTTGTTTACATACGTTTCAAATGCATCGTTCCGGAAACAACGCACTAAGGGTTCGGAGTCGCTTGATATGGACGATGATGATGCTGTTGTGATGATTTACGAGCGTGAGAACGATTTGGAACTACAGAAAGACACAACTTTGCAGCAAGTGATATTAGAGAAGATCAACTGGGACATCAATACGCTCCGTCATTATCAGTTCAGCAAGAATCAAGGTCAATGGTTCCTCTCATCGGAGCAAGATGCTGATATCTCTGATGTGCCTAATGCCAGTTTCCTGGTATTTCTAAAGGATTTTCTCACCGACTCGCTCTATCGTCACGAATCGATTGACCTTCCTCTGCTGATGAAGTACTATTCGGAGGAGGACGACGGAATGGTGGAGGCTGAGTTGTCGTTCGAGGAGTGGAACGAGATTTTTAACGACCTACCTAGATTGGACGATTATATGTATAACGTAGACTATGGTCAATCGCTTATCAGTAGTAATCGCAAGTCGCTCCTGTTGAAGGGAATGAGCAATGGGTTGTTCATGAAGTTTCATTTCGGCTTCTCCGAAGGAAGATGGAGGCTGATAGAAGTAGAGTAAGGAGGAAGGGAAATATGGATAGAATGTTTCGACGAATACAAAATACATTTGGAATAGATGTTCAAGCTGATAGGGTGCTGGAATACAGTACAGAAGCTGAGTTGCGTACCATTGTACCTGTGTTGGCGGGCGATTCGGTGTTGCATGTAGGTGCGGGAAGCAATCTGCTGTTTACACGCGATTTCAAGGGTACGGTACTACATAGTGGAATCCGTCTTGTTGAGCCAGTACATGAGGATGCAAATCATGTATGGGTAAAGGTAGGAGCAGGCATTGTGTGGGATGATTTTGTGGCATACACCATCGCTCGTGGGTGGAGTGGGGCAGAGAACCTTTCGCTGATACCCGGTGAGGTGGGTGCGAGTGCTGTTCAGAATATCGGTGCATACGGAGTTGAGGCAAAGGATTTGATTGAGTGGGTAGATTGTATCAGTCTCACAGACGGGTCTTCACGCCGCTTTTCGGTAGGAGAGTGCCAGTATGGCTATCGCACCAGCATCTTTAAGACCGACCTCAAAGGGCAGTACGCTGTGACCAATGTCACCTATCGGCTCACGAAGCAGTTTATGCCCCATCTTGATTATGGAAACCTCCGCAGTCTGTTGGCAGACAAACCGGAACTGAAAGCGGCAGATGTGCGTCGTGCAATCATTGATATCCGTCGCGCTAAATTGCCGGATCCCAAGCAGTTGGGTAATGCAGGGTCATTTTTCATGAATCCTGTGGTGAGCCGTATGAAATTCGACGACCTGAATGCACTATACCCCCAGATGCCGCATTATGAAGTGGAAAATGGGGTAAAGATACCGGCTGGATGGCTTATTGAGCAATGTGGCTGGAAGGGACGTTCGCTCGGACAGGCAGGAGTGTACGAAAAGCAGGCACTTATCCTTGTGAATCATGGTGGAGCTACGGGAGCCGACATCTTACGGTTATGTCACACCATTCAGCACGATGTTGCTGAGCGGTTCGATATCATCATCCAACCCGAAGTGAATATATTATGAGACTCACGATATTAGGAAGCGGAACCAGTAATGGGGTTCCTCAGATAGGGTGCCTTTGTACCACATGTAGGAGTACCGATCCACGCGACAAACGTTTGCGTTGTTCTTCGCTCATCGAACATGAAGGGACTACTATCCTCATTGATTGCGGTCCCGATTTCCGTCAACAGATGTTGGCTTTGCCCCAGTTCCCTAAGATTGATGCCATTTTCCTTACCCATGAGCACTATGACCATGTGGGTGGCATTGATGATATCCGTCCTGGTATTCTCTTTGGAGACGTTGAGATATATGCAGAAGACCTTGTGGCAGAACATCTCATGGATCGCATTCCATATTGTTTCACTCCGCCCGAAAGACGTTATCCAGGAGTTCCTGCCATCACTCTTGAGCATATGGAGCCACATCATGCAGTGCACGTGGGGAGCCTTACCGTGATTCCTCTTCGAGTGATGCATGGGAAATTGCCCATCGTAGGATTTCGTATAGGGGGACTTGCTTATATCACCGATATGAAGACCATGCCTGATGAAGAGTGGGCATACCTTCAAGGGGTTGATACACTCATTGTGAATGCCTTGCATTATAGATTCCATCCAGCCCATCAGACTGTGACAGAAGCCATCGCATTTGCTCAGCGAGTGGGGGCGAAGCAAACCTACTTCATCCACATGAGCCATTTTGTGTTGCCACATGCTGAAGCAGAACAGATGCTGCCCCCCAACATCCATTATGCCTACGATGGAATGACAATAGAAATACCGACAAATGTTGGGGATTCCAAAAAATGTGATTAGAACCAGATTTTCTTCAGTGTTTCCACATCCTCGCCCTCGATGGCGTCTTCCTTTAGGTTAGGTAAGTTGTGGAAAAAGTCGATGCCTGTCTTCTTTTCCAAATCATCAATATTGACAGCCTTATCGCGCACCACACTCAGTGGCGCGTATTTGTTTCCTGAATAGCCATAATCTTTGTGTTCAACCCAGAAACCGATAGCGCTGTAGTTTCCCGCCTTGAAGCGGAGAAGTGCTATGTAGTAGTAACGAGGTACTACGATGGATTTACCATTGCTGCTGGAGACAGTTCCCTGTGTTTGGTCTATGGTTCCTCCCTTGACAACATAGAGGGTGTCTGCAAAACTGGCGTCTCGGCCAATCCCTTGTACATATTGCTCATAGGCAGTCCAATAATTGCCGTTGAAATCATACTGCATGGGAGACATATTTGTCATGTAGAAAGTCTGCTGGTTAGCTTCTTTGCTGTACTGACGGTCGTAAGAGGCACAAAGGTGGCCTCGTGTATATCTACTGAAAGCACCATATCCCACTTGGTATTTCTTCGGGAGCTTGGGATCATCTGCCCATGCATTGGTACGTCCGCTTCCTAAATCGCGCGTCAAACCGTCGAAGCGAAATGCAATCCAGCGTGAATGGTTCTTAGCAGGATTGTATTCGAGGCAGTAAGTCATGACTGAATCATTACCTATCTTGATGCTATGCTGGATAAACAGATTGTCGCCTCCAATGAGTTTGGGTACTTCAAGGCGTGATTCATATTTGCCGAGTTTCACGCCCGAAAAGATGACGTTGGTGCCTTCATCTTTACTGCAAGAGGAAAATACCATGCAGATCGTGGCAAAAGATACAAGGTATGGGACAAGATTGAAGAATGAAGTTTTTGTTGTTACCATGTTAAAGGTTTTGTAGGGTTAGTCGTCCATAAGTTTGCGATAACGGATACGTTTAGGTTCTTCGAGTCCTAAACGTTTGGCTTTGTTGGCCTCATAGTCGGTGTATGAACCTTCGAACCAGAAGACTTCTCCATCACCTTCAAATGCAAGAATATGAGTACAGATGCGGTCGAGGAACCAGCGATCATGGCTGATGATGACAGCGCATCCGGCAAATGAGTCGAGACCTTCCTCGAGGGCACGAAGGGTATTGACATCAATGTCATTGGTAGGCTCATCGAGTAGGAGTACATTGCCTTCTTGTTTGAGGGCTATGGCGAGTTGCAAACGGTTACGTTCTCCACCAGAGAGTACCCCACAGAGTTTCTCTTGATCAGCTCCGTTGAAATTGAATCGGCTGAGGTAAGCACGCACGTTAATGTCACGTCCACCCATTCGGATGGTCTCGTTGCCCTGACTTACTACTTGATAGACACTCTTATCGGGGATGATGTCCTGATGTTGTTGGTCAACATAGCTGAGTCGGACAGTCTCACCCACAATGAACTGCCCAGCATCGACTTGTTCAAGTCCCATGATGAGACGGAACAATGTAGTTTTTCCCATACCGTTAGGACCTATGACGCCGACAATCCCATTGGGTGGAAGATTGAAATTGAGGTCGCGGAACAGGGTCTTATCGCCGAATGCTTTGGCCACATGGACTGCTTCGATTACTTTGTTGCCGAGACGCGGTCCATTAGGGATGAAAATCTCGAGTTTCTGCTCACGCTCTTTCTGGTCTTCGTTGAGCAGTCGGTCATAGGAATTCAGACGTGCCTTTCCCTTTGCCTGACGTGCCTTTGGTGCCATTCGTACCCATTCCAATTCACGTTCGAGAGTTTTACGTCGTTTGCTCTCAGTCTTTTCTTCCTGTGCCATACGGAGTGATTTCTGTTCGAGCCACGATGAGTAGTTCCCTTTCCAAGGAATACCTTCTCCACGATCGAGTTCAAGAATCCATTCACTGACATCGTCAAGGAAATAGCGGTCGTGGGTGACAGCAATCACCGTTCCTTCATATTGCTGAAGATGCTGTTCTAACCAATCGATGCTCTCAGCGTCAAGGTGGTTGGTCGGCTCGTCGAGGAGGAGAACATCTGGTTTTTGGAGTAAGAGCCGGCATAGTGCTACACGACGACGTTCACCACCCGAAAGATTGGTAACGGCCCAATCGCCTGGAGGACAACGCAAGGCATCCATTGCGCGCTCGAGTTTGCTGTCCATGTTCCATGCATCAGTAGAATCGATGATATCCTGTAGCTCAGCCTGACGGGTCATGAGTTGATCCATCTTGTCGGGATCTTCGTAAAATTCGGGTAAACCGAATTTCACGTTTATTTCGTCATACTCCTTCAGGGTATCATATACATGCTGCACCCCTTCCATCACGTTTTCCTTGACAGTCTTGGTAGCATCGAGCTGAGGATCCTGTGGCAGATAACCAACGGTGTAGCCAGGACTCCATACGACATTGCCCTGATACTGTTGGTCAATACCTGCGATGATTTTCAAGAGGGTGGATTTACCTGCTCCATTGAGACCGATGATACCTATCTTGGCTCCATAGAAGAAGGAGAGATAGATATTTTTGAGAACTTGCTTTTGGTTCTGCTGAATGGTCTTTGAAACGCCGACCATCGAGAAGATGATTTTCTTGTCGTCAGTTGTTGTGGCCATACTATGATTGTTGTATTGGTTGAAAGTAACTATGAGAAGAGAGGGAGTGCTGATGAGACCTCGTCGAGGTTCTTGAGCCATTCAGCAGCAATAGCGTCGCTTGGCATGCGCCAGTCGCCACGTGGGCTGAGACTCACACTTCCGACTTTGGGTCCGTCGGGAATACATGAACGCTTGAATTGCTGGCTGAAGAAGCGGCGGATAAACGTGTGCAACCATTTCATGATGGTTTCGTCGTCGTAGATGCCACGAAAAGCCTGTTGTGCAAGGAAGTTGATTTTTGCAGGTGTGAAAGCATTGCGTATGAAGTGGTAGAGGAAAAAGTCATGTAACTCGTAAGGGCCAACGAGGTCTTCTGTTTTCTGTTTGATTTGTCCGTTTTCATCAGCGGGGATGAGTTCTGGACTAATGGGTGTATCGACGATATCGAGTAGTGTTGCCTTGGATGATTCATCCACACTGGTTTGTGCAACCCATTTGACGAGATGGCGTACAAGTGTTTTAGGGATAGAACAATTGACACCATAGTTGGACATATGGTCTCCGTTGTAGGTAGCCCATCCGAGCGCAAGTTCCGAGAGATCACCAGTTCCGACAACGATGCCTCCTTCTTGATTGGCAACATCCATGAGAATCTGTGTGCGCTCGCGAGCCTGACTGTTTTCGTAGGTTACGTCGTGAATATTGAGATCATGGCCGATATCGTTGAAATGCTGAATACATGCTTCGCGGATTGATATTTCGCGCAGAGTGACTCCAAGTGAGCGCATAAGTGAGAGGGCATTGTTGTAAGTGCGGTCAGTGGTTCCGAATCCTGGCATTGTGATGGCAATGATGTCTTTGCGGCTTCGTCCTAATTTATCCATAGTCTTGGCTGCCACAAGCAGAGCAAGGGTGGAGTCAAGTCCGCCGGAAATACCGATAACAAGGGTCTTAGCATTGATGTGGTCGATACGCTTAGCCAGTCCTGCTACCTGAATGGCAAATATTTCTTCACACCGCTGATCAAGCAGGTCTCCCTTCGGTACAAATGGACTTGGGTCGATAGGGCGGATGAGAGTAGGCTTGTTGTCCCATGCATCATAAGCAACAGCCTCGATGATGGTAGGTTGTGGGGCATTGGCTATCAATTGATTGTCTGCAAAAGTAGTGTTGGCCTGACGTGCTGAACGCAGGTATTCAACATCGATTTCAGAGATGATAAGCTGTTCTTTCATGTTGAATCGACGGCCTTCTGCAATCAGTTTGCCGTTTTCATATATCATGCCGTTTCCTGCAAAGACAAGGTCTTGTGATGATTCTCCAAAACCGCAAGAGGAATAAACATAGCCGCTGATGCAACGTGCTGATTGCTGTGCAATGAGGCTGCAAAGATACTGATGCTTGCTGACTACTTCATCTGTAGCAGAGAGGTTGAAGATAATGTCTGCGCCTTGGAGAGCAAGGGTGGAACTTGGAGGAATTGGTGCCCAAAGGTCTTCACAGATTTCGATGCCAAATGCGCAGTTAGCAGTGCGGAACTGTAGGTGTGGGGACACAGGTACTGATTGCGCACAAATAGTCACTGTAGTGTTAAGGGTGGCTCCTGATGCAAACCAACGTTTCTCGTAGAATTCACGATAGTTTGGAATGAATGACTTGGGTACAATGCCCAGAATCTTTCCTTTTTGGATGACAGCTGCGGCATTCAAGAGGGTAGAGTTGATGCGGACAGGCAGTCCGACGATGATAATGATGTTGAACGACCGGGTGACGTCGAGCAGACGAAACAGTGCGTTCTCGCAACTCTCCAACAGCTGTTGCTGGAGAAAAAGGTCGGCACAGGTATAGCCTGTGATTGCGAGTTCAGGGAAACAGATGATTTCCACTCCTTTTCCATCAGCTTGAGCAACAAGGCTCTCAATCTGATTTGTATTCCATGTGCAGTCGCTCACTTTGACTTGTGGTATAGCTGCTGCAACCTTGATAAATCCGTAGTTACCCATTTTATTCTTTATTTAAGATTGACTATTTACTGTTTTTTTCTTTTTCTTCTTTCATTTTCTTTCGGAACAACGCCTTCCATGAGTCGAAGTCACGCTGGTAGGTGATGCCGATTCCCTGCGTGTTAAGCGTGGTCTTGGTAAAATAGCGGTCGTTAGTTTGGTTGTAAGCCTTGATGAAGGTCTTCCCGTTCTTTGTGAGTCGCCATTTTACATCGAAGTCACCAATGAAGTTAGCGGTATTGGTAAGGGCATTGTCACGATAGCCAAAGTTGCCGTTGATGAGCAGGCGGTCATCGAGCAATCTGCCAGATAGGATACCTTCTACATCGAGGTCGTTCCATCCTTTCTCCCCCGTTGACAGACCTGTTCCGAAGTTCCATTTGCTGTCTTGCCCAATCACGTTGGAGAGCATCTGGTTGATTTGTCCTGAGATAGTGGATGATAACAAGGTGTTGACAGCTTGGTTTGAACCGGATTCTCCTGCAGCTCGTGCATATTCATTGGAATAGAAGCGTCCGAGTCCCAGCAAATAAATCATCTGCATATTCATCTCGTCTTCTGTGCTGATGAGACTCTTTACCAATTGGCGCGTCTCGTCGTTTACGTTTGGCAATTGAATGTCGAATCCGAAGTTCATGTTGCCAAGCTTGCCAGTGATGTCGAGTACACAAACCACTTTCACCTTGTTGTTCGACCCGATGGAATAGCCAGCTGTGATGTCTTGCAGCGGTACGGCATTGAGGATGTGGTGGCAGATAAGGTGGATGTTGGCATCGAATGGATTGCCGTTGAATTCTACATTGCTGCCTTGCTGCAGGTCCAAATCGCGGAAGATGATGTCTTGCAGGTACAGGCGATAGCGTCCTCCTTCGATCTGATAGATACCGTTGAGTGAGAACGGACTCTTGTTATGATAGTGTGCGAGCAGGGTTCCTGAACCATAGGTTGACATATAGCCGTCTTCCACATTGTCCATACGGAGCTTAATTTCACAGTCAGGGTTAACATGGATGCTGATGTCCATGAAGATATCACCCTGATACTCGAACTTGTCGGTTGCTTCGTTTGTGTCTCCTTCCCATTCCTCTTCATTTGCATCGTTGAACAGTAGGTATCTCTTAGGCTCTTCTTCACGTGGAGTAACATCGCGGAATTCGACAAAGCTACCCGTATTGATAGCATCGGGAGTAGCAGCATCGTATGCGAACACACTGCCTCGTGTAGGAGTTACATCTGCAGTCATACGTAACGGATGCCCGTCAGAGCCGTGAATCTCTAAAGACGCATCAGCAAAGACGGTTGCATAGAACTTATCTGAGTTGAATTCATGCTCGTCGTAAATGGTGAGGTTGCGTGTATTGATGAGGAAATCGTACTTGAAGTTCTTCATGTTCTTATGCGCCAGCGTACCATTGACGATACCTGTGTTTCCTTGATTGTCTGTCAGACGAATATCATTGAACTGGAATACATAAGGACGCAGACGGAGCGTATCAGATGGGTTGATATGATACTGTACATTCGTAGCTCGCAAGGTCATCGCTACGTCGGCATTGATGTCGCCTACGAGGTTCACATCGTCCAATGGACCGATGACATGTAGCACACCGTTTGTTCGCCCATTGATGTTGCTGAATGTAGACGACAGGAAGCCATTGAGAAACTCGGCATTGGTATCGTGTGTGGTTATTTTGAGATCCATGTCATTCTGACTTGGAGCGATAAATCCTTCTACATCGGTGGTGCGGCTTAGGTTTTTGTAGAAGTCGGTGATATGCCCATTAATCCGCATACCCTTGATGGCGCTGTCCCAATAAGCCTGAATGTGACCAGTCCCCAACCGTCCCTCTTGCAGGTGCATATTGTTGACTGTGAGGTTGGCATTCAAGTGGATGTCGTCGTATATGTTACTGATTTGTGCACGTCCGGAGGCTTGCCCCTGAAAGCGTACGGCATCAAAGTCGACGATATCTGTAATGTAAGCCACTTCGATGTTGTTGAGATCAACGATGAGTGAGTCCGACATCCTTTCTGAAACTGCACCATTGAGTACAATGGATTGTGTCTCATTAAACATCTTCACATCCGAGCATGTGAGACGATTGTCATAGTACCTAAGACTAGATGGTGCAACCTGCCATACGGTGTCGTTCACGGTCAGTTGGGATTTATGGATGCTGACATCTGCGTTTACTTTTCCCTGAATGTCAGAGAAGGTAGTTGTTGCATAGACCGTTCCGTTGGTCATGTTGTTTTTTTTGTCCTCCCAGTTGATGAAGGTTTCTAAAATGTCGTCTTTTGCGTCAGCGGTCAGCAGATAATTCATCACACTGCCACCTTGGCGCTGACGGGTATTGAGTGAGGCGCTTATCATGCGATGTGAGTTTGTACACAGTACATGCGTATCAACATACACATTGTCATTTTTACTAATACGAGGGGCTTCAATATCAACCATCATGGTGTCGGCTATCGCGTCGATATAGCCTTTGATATTGATGGGTTGCTCAATGATATAATCGGTCTCAATGAAGTGCTTCAGGAAGTCCGACTCAGTCAGAGTAGCATCGAAGACAAAGCGGTTGTCGTTGTCGGGCTTGTGCTGCACTAACGAAGGAAGATGGGTTGCCACTTGGTTCATGAAAGCGTCAATGACACCGTCGAGCTCAATCTGGCCATATAGGTGAGCTTCCGCAAAATCGGTGTTGATATCGATGGACTTATCTGCTTTGTCCTGACTGATGTTCAAGTTGACATGTTCCAGACTGAATGTATTTTCCTTTTCTTGGATCAGAAGATTGTTGATGTTGATATTGCCTAACAGCGTATTCAGATTGTTTCCAAGGATGTCGACATCTGCAGTCATACTGAGTGTCTGGCCTTCCATCCCTTTGATGAGGTTCAGCGTGTGTGGACTGAGGTGATGTACATTCAGCGTTCCTGCCAAGTGGTTGTTGCGTTCGTCATATGAACCGTCAAGGTCGAATCGTGCTAGTTCGTCGGCACTCTTTATCACTCCTTTGGTGATTCCGTTCTTTCGGGTAGCATCGATTGAGATGTTGTTGTATCGGTGACCATTGTATTCTAGCGCATTGATATTGCCTTGAATAGTCCCTTCTGGAACTTGATTGATGAGCTGTCCATTCATTGTTAGGTCAAAGGATGTCAGTCCTAAATCCGTACTCTCCGTTAATTGGCCTATGTTGATATCGTTGCCTATCGCATGAGCCTTGAATTCCTTTCCGTCTGTTAAGTCGAGGTTCACTCGTGCATCTCCAGCATCACTGACCAACGTGCCGTCGACCGTCAGTTGCCCTGCTATCTTGTCGATGGTGCCTCGATAGTCAACGTGTCCAAGGTGGTCAATGATGGCAGGCATCGGGGTGTTTGAAGAAAATAGCTGATAGATTTGAGCTTTCGCATCGTTGTCTATCGACAGACGCTGTACCTCTGCGTGGATGTCCTTTTCAGCTCCTTGCAGATTGCTGATGGACCCATTGAACTGTACTATTAGATTTTGTGGGAGTGTTTGCATTGTCAGCCGCTCTACATCAATACACTCTTGTGTTCCTTTGAGTTTGGCTCTGAGGTGGATAGGGGTAGTGAGGTGCTCAAATCGTGGAAGCAAACTTTTGAAGTCGGCTGGCATGATGTCAGCAGACTGGATTTCTGTAGCAAACTGAAACGACTTATCCTTTTCGTAGTTTTCATACGATGCTGAGAGTGTGTCTATCCGTAGCGACGATTGAGGTGTCTCCATCTGGAATTCAGTCAAACGTCCTTGTTTTTTGTTCGCCTCCATTTGTGCCTTCAAACCTTTCAGTTCCAGTCCACTATGGTTTTCGATACCGTTCAGCCGTTTGATGGTTATGTTCAGACTGTCTTGGCTCAGTGCACGCAGCGACATGGTGGCATCCAGATGGTCAATGTCGAGATGGTTGGGGTCGAGAGTCGCTTGTTGTGCCTCGCTCGCTACGTCGTAGGTTACATGACCCCTGCGCATAATGAAAGAGTTGATACGTACGTCAATGGGGTTCGATTCCTCATCGTCCGATGAGAACGCATCAATCAGAAACTGTAAGTTCGTGTTGTCTTCCGGGGTTGCTTTCCTGATGTGTAAGGTTGGACCGAACAACTGTGCGTTCGACACACGTACTTTGCCCTGTGTCAGGGCAACAAGGTCAATCTTGACCGATGTGCGGTCAATACTGATAAGGTGTTGTTGGAATTGATCGGCAATGTATACGTCATCTAATATCAGGCGGTTCAGAAGTCCCAGTTTTACCTTCCCTATACGTACTTCCGTTCCGATTTGTTCCGACAAAAAATTAGCTACCCAACCTCCGATCGCTTGTTGGATACTTGGAATGTTGACCAGTATGATGAGGCATAAATAAAGAATAAGTATGCCACCAATCACACCTCTGCTTATTTGCTTAACTTTCTTGATAAAGCAATCATCTTTATTGCTGCGACGGCACATTCGTCACCTTTGTTGCCCATCTTCCCGCCACATCGGTCGAGTGCCTGTTGCATGTCGTTGGTGGTGATGAGACCATAGATGACTGGTTTGGACTGTGTAGCGTTCAGGCGTGCCAGTCCGTATGTGGTGCCTTCACAGATATAATCGAAATGTGGAGTGTCGCCACGAATCACGCAGCCTATAGCGATGACAGCATCAACAGCCGTCTTCACCATCAGTTGTGCGCCGAGTATCAGTTCAAAACTGCCTGGCACCGTTTCGACCACGATGTCGCTCTCTGCCACACCGTGCCGCATCAGTGTTTCACGTGCACCATCAAGCAACGCTCCAGTGATGTTGTCGTTCCATTCGCTAACTACGATACCAACTTTCATGCCCTTTGCATCGGGAACGCTGTTGATATCGTAGTCAGATAGATTATGGTTTTTAGTAGCCATACTAAAAATTCTCCCCCAAAAAGAGGAGCGGGAGTGGGTCTGTTTACTTGCTTACTCTCTCAATGTACTTGTTGATCTCACCACTGCTGGTAAGTGAAGAACGGAAGTACTTTTCCTTGATTTCCTTGTAGAGTTCGAGCGCCTTGTCAGGATTGCCCAGTTCCTCGTACACCTCACCGGCCTGAAGCAGGAAGATAGGACTTACTGCTTCGTTGTCGGCAGCCTTGGCAGCCTTCACGAGAGTCTCTGCACCCTTCTGGTTGTCACCCTTCTTTACGTAACAGTTGCCGAGTGCAGCAATGGCACTTGGAGAAATCATTTGGTCGTCCTGAGGATCGAATGCCTCGAGCATCTTGATAGCCTCGTCCACCTTATCTAGGTTTGCGTAACACAGACCAGCATATGCCTTTGCGAGGTTGGCAGTAGTTGTTCCACTATACTCGTCGATAATCTTCAGGAAACCTTTTTCCTTCACACCGTCGCCATTCAGTGCCTGCTCATACTGCTCCATACCGAATGCAGTCTGACTGGCTCCGATAGCTTCGTTAGCCTCGGCAGTTTGGTTTGACATGTAGTGACGGTAGATGAAAATACCCGATACTACGATAACCACTACTGCGAGGATTGCAAGAATTAACTTGAGATGCTTTTCAATGAAAGCCTCTGATTTGCTCAGTTGTACATCAAGTCCGATCACGTCGTTTGATGCTTTTTTGTTTTTTGCCATTTTCTTTTATGATTTTTAATTTTTAAATAGTTGCATCGTTTCTATTGGGGTTTACCCAATTAGCGTGCAAAATTACTACTTTTTCATGAATTGAAGAAATAAATAGTGGAAAAAACACCATTTTCCCTCTTAAATGTGCCATTATCACCCTGTTTTTTTATTTCCCTGCGGAGGGCTAACGGACGAAGATGGGATATAATTCTCTCACTGCACTCCAACACTTGCTAGAGTACAGTGCAACAATTGTTAGAGTGTAGTCGTGCATTTTTTTGCTCCTATGGTTGCAAATGTGTGCTATAGTGCAGATTGTTTTCAATTTAATTGTTTTTCCATGCAATAATATCAAAAAAAAAAAGTTTATATTAAAAATGAATAAAAAAATAATGGTGGACGGATTTTTTATTGTATCTTTGCAAAAAGATATTGTCAGAAATAGAATACAGCTTATGGGTCAAAGAATAATGAAAAGATGTAATAGTTTAACACGGGTATGGTTGAGTGTCTTCGCATTCGTCTTCTTGGGAATGTCGGCTTTTGCGCAGACAGCTTATCCTACTATTGCATATACGGTTACTGAAACGGTGAATAATGAGATAAGTACAACTGATGTGGAGATGAATCCAGGTGATGACCAGGTGGCAAATGCACCGCTGACCATCAAGATGTTTGCGAATCTTGATGAAAATGTGGGTTGGGAATCAAAATGTGAATGGAAAATTTATGACCCAAAGGATGGTGAGTCGAAACCTCTCCTGAACCGTTTCGAGGAAAACACAACCTATACGCTGGAGAAGGCTGGCGCATACAACATTAAGTTCTATGTGACTTTCTCAAAGGCTGACGAAGAGGATTTTGAGTACGAATCGGATGTTTTCAAGATTACGATTACAGAATCCCAATTATCATGTCCAGATGGTTTCTCTCCTAATGGTGACGGAAAAAACGATGTGTTTTATGTGAAACATCAGTCGATTGTGAAGATGAGGGGCGTGATAGCTAATCGATGGGGACAGAAGGTGTATAGTTTTGACCTTTCTAATGTAGATAAGGGTTGGGACGGCCGACAGAACAATGGTAGTATAGTGAAGGACGGTGTCTACTTCCTGAGTCTACAAGCAGAAGGAAGTGATGGCGTGAAATACAATATCAGGAAAGCGGTGAATGTGTTGAAGGGATTCAGGGAATATGATGAATGAATGGATTGAGGTGTATGGCGCTAAGGTGCATAACCTGAAAAATGTCGATGTAAGAATCCCTCGCAACAGCCTTACCGTTATCACAGGATTGAGTGGTAGTGGTAAATCGAGTCTGGCATTCGACACTATCTTTGCTGAGGGGCAGCGACGTTATATCGAGACGTTCTCGGCATATGTACGTAACTTCCTTGGCGGCATGCAGCGGCCAGAGGTCGATAAGATTACGGGGTTGAGTCCGGTAATCAGCATTGAACAGAAAACTACTAGCAAGAATCCACGCAGTACGGTGGGCACAGTGACAGAGGTGTACGACTACCTCCGTCTTTTGTTTGCACGCGCTGCTGATGCCTACAGCCATGTAACTGGTGAGAAGATGGTGAAATATACGGATGAGCAGATTCTAGACCTCATCCTTTCGCACTATGCAGGCTGTCGCATCTATATCCTTGCCCCTGTAGTCAGGAGTCGTAAGGGACATTATCGTGAGTTGTTTGAGAGCCTGATGAAGAAGGGGTATCTGCATGTGCGCATTGATGGTGAAGTGGTGGAGATGAGGTCAGGAATGCATGTGGATCGCTACAAGAACCATAATATAGAAGTAGTGGTTGACCGTTTGGCGGTTAACGAAAAGGATGCAGACAGGCTCGCTAAAAGTGTAGCTACTGCCATGAATTTAGGCGAAGGATTAATCATGATTCTCGAGAAAGATTCAGGCGAGTTGAAACATTATTCGCGCCGTCTGATGTGTCCTACGACAGGTATCAGTTACCATGACCCTGCTCCCAATAACTTCTCATTTAATTCACCCCAGGGTGCGTGCCCTTGCTGTAAAGGATTGGGATATATCAGTCTGATTGACCGCGATAAAATCATCCCCGACAAGACCCTCTCTGTTCATGATGGTGCTTTGGCTCCGTTGGGCAAGTATAAGAATACCATGATTTTTATGCAGATTCAGGGTGTACTAGACCACTATGAGCAAAGCATTCATACACCAGTGGAGCAACTGCCGGAAGAAGTTGTTCACGATCTGATTTTCGGCTGCAACGAACGTATCCGTATCCCAGCAGCAATGATTCATCAGACCAACGATCTATATACTTCGTACGAAGGACTGGCGCGCTACATTAACCAATTGCGTGACAGTGAAATGTCAGCTCAGGCACAACGTTGGGCTGATTCGTTCGATAGTATCACAACCTGTCCTGAGTGTGGTGGCTCTCGCCTTAATCAAGAGGCGATGAGCTTTCGGTTTGCAGGAAAGAACATCTACGAGTTGTCTTGTATGGACCTCAAGGACTTGTACGAGTGGCTTGGAGGAGTGAATGAACAGCTTTCGAATAAACAACAGAAAATAGCCGCTGAGATATTAAAGGAGATTCGCAGCCGCTTGCAATTCCTGCTTGATGTGGGTCTTGACTATCTGTCGCTTAATCGTAGCACCATGAGTCTGTCGGGTGGTGAGAGTCAGCGTATCCGTCTGGCTACGCAGATAGGTGCCAAACTCGTGAATGTGTTGTATATCCTCGACGAACCTAGTATAGGTCTGCATCAGCGAGACAACCAGCGACTGATCAATTCGCTCAAAATGCTGCGCGATGAAGGAAATACCGTCATCGTAGTGGAGCACGACAAAGACATGATGCTTGCAGCCGACTACATCATCGATATGGGACCGTTTGCAGGACGCAAGGGTGGGGAAGTGATGTTCCAGGGTACGCCCGAGGAACTGATGAAGACAGATACATTGACGGCAAAGTATCTAAGAGATGAGGGTGAATATGCTGCGCGAGTCCATTGTGCAGATCAAGACGCTTCTGCTTTTATAAGGTTGAATGGCTGTCACGGCAACAACCTGAAGAATGTGTCTGTGTCCTTCCCGCTACGTAAGTTGATTTGTATTACTGGTGTCAGCGGAAGTGGAAAGTCAACCCTCATCAATGATACCCTGCAGCCCATTCTCAGTCAGCATCTTTATCGTTCGCTCAGGGAACCGTTAGCCTACGATTCCGTAGAAGGATTGGAATATATCAATAAGGTGGTGACGGTCGACCAATCGCCTATCGGACGTACACCCCGTAGCAATCCAGCGACTTATACAGGTGTATTCAGCGATATCCGTGACCTGTTTGTAAAACTTCCAGAGGCAGTGTTGAGAGGCTACAAACCCGGGCGATTCTCTTTTAATGTGTCAGGTGGCCGTTGTGAGGCCTGTGGAGGAAATGGGTACAAAACTATCGCAATGAATTTTCTGCCTGATGTTTTGTCTCCTTGTGAGGTATGTCATGGGAAACGTTATAATCGTGAGACTTGTGAGGTGAAGTTTAAAGGAAAGTCGATAGCAGATGTACTCGATATGACCATCAATCATGCTGTAGAGTTTTTCGAGAATCAACCACACATCCTCAACAAGATCAAGGTGATACAGGATGTGGGATTGGGGTATATCAAACTGGGACAACCTTCGACTACCTTATCAGGCGGAGAGAGCCAGCGTGTGAAACTGGCTACCGAACTGAGTAGAAAAGATACAGGAAACACGCTCTATATTCTCGACGAACCAACCACAGGATTGCATTCCGAAGACATCAAGGCGCTGATGGCTGTTCTCTATCGGTTGGTAGAGAAGGGTAATACCGTCATCGTTATTGAACATAACCTGGAAGTTATCAACCAGGCAGACTACATCATCGATATGGGTCCGGAAGGTGGTAAAGACGGTGGACGAATCGTCGCACAAGGAACGCTTGATGATGTACGCGCGTCCCGACAAGGATATACTTGGCAGTTTTTGTAGTTTTTTTGCCTTCATATTGCAAATAATCATGCTTTTTGCATGATGAATTATGAATTATTTCTTATCTTTGCAAAGTCAATAAAAAATAATTCGCTTATGATATACTACCCCAATGCTAAGATTAACATCGGACTGAATGTGGTGGCTAAACGAGCAGACGGTTATCACGATTTGGAAACGGTGTTCTATCCCATCAATTTGCAGGATGCTATTGAGATGAATGTGATTGAGGAGGATATTCCAATGTGTGGCTATCGCCTGAAAGTGACAGGAAATATACTCGATGGTACTCCAGAGGAGAATTTAGTGATTAAGGCATATAAGTTGCTGAAGTCTGACTATGATATTCCCGACCTGAGTTTCAACGTATTCAAGCATATCCCTACAGGTGCCGGACTTGGTGGAGGTTCTGCAGATGCTGCTTTCACCATCAAAGCCATTAACGATAAGTTTGCTTTGGGACTGACCGACACGGATATGGAGAAGTATGCCTCGATTCTTGGAGCCGACTGCCCATTCTTCATCAAGAACCGGCCTGTGATGGCAACAGGAATCGGCAATGTGTTCCATCCCATCAAACTGTCATTGGCGGGAAAGGTATTGCTGCTCATCAAACCGGATATCTATGTATCTACGTCTGACGCATACCGTCATGTGATTCCTCAACGTCCGCAGGAATCGTTGCCGAAGTTGCTGGCGCGACCGATTGAGACATGGAAGGATACCGTGAAGAATGATTTCGAAGACAGTGTGTTCTGTAAGTACCCTGAGATTGCTGCCATTAAGGACAAGATGTACGATATGGGTGCATTATATGCAGCAATGTCGGGTAGTGGAAGTAGTGTGTTTGGTATCTTCAACGAACCTGTAGAGTATGTTGACGAGACCTTTGCTGGCTATTTCTGTAGACAGAGGACATTAGAGTGATAGTGAGATGGAAGATGTAAAACGTCAGATTGAACAACTCCGTCGAGAGCTACATCAGCATAATTATAACTACTATGTGTTGAACCAGCCGACCATCAGCGACTATGAGTTCGACCAAAAGATGCATGCACTAGAGGATTTGGAGCGTCAGCATCCTGAATATGCCGATCCAAACTCTCCCACACAGCGTGTAGGCAGTGATTTGAATCAGTCGTTTAAACAGGTTCCTCACAAGTATCCTATGCTATCGTTGGCAAATACCTACAACGAGGGTGAGATTCGTGACTTCTACGAACGAGTGCATAGCGGTCTGGAAGGAGAGGACTTCGAGATTGTGGCAGAAATGAAATACGACGGACTGAGTATTTCGCTCACCTATGTTGATGGACAACTGACACAAGCTGTGACACGAGGCGATGGTGTGATGGGTGATGATGTGACCGCCAATGTGCGAACCATCCGAAGCATTCCTCTGACGTTGAAGGAAGGATCGGGCTATCCACATGAATTTGAAATCAGGGGTGAGATACTGATGCCTTGGACTTCATTCGAGGCGTTGAACGCAGAGCGTGAGGCTAAGGAAGAGCCGTTGTTTGCTAATCCGCGAAATGCAGCAAGCGGTACGCTTAAGTCACAGAAATCAGAACTTGTAGCTGCTCGCAAACTTGATGCATACCTTTATTATTTAATAGTTCCGGAAGGAACTGCGCAAACTCAGACTGTAGGTGGTATGGCTGACCTGTTCGGCATGTCTGCTGAACCTGCTTTTGTGAATGAATACCACTATGAGGGACTGATGAAGGCCAAAGAGTGGGGATTCAAAATCTCAGAGGGGATGAAGAAGTGTAAGTCGATCGACGAAATCATGGATTTCATTAACTATTGGGACACAGAACGCAAGAATCTGCCTGTTGCGACGGATGGAATCGTGCTGAAAGTGAACTCGCTTCGTCAGCAACGTCATTTGGGCTATACAGCAAAGTCGCCACGATGGGCTATCGCCTATAAGTTTAAGGCCGAACGCGAGTGTACCCGACTGAACGAAGTGACCTATCAGGTAGGACGTACGGGTGCCATCACACCTGTAGCCAATATGGATCCTGTTCAGTTGGCTGGCACGGTGGTGAAACGTGCTTCGCTTCATAATGCAGATGTTATCAACGAACTCGACCTCTATATCGGTGATATGGTGTACGTGGAGAAGGGTGGAGAAATCATTCCTAAAGTGGTTGGGGTGGATAAGGACAAGCGTGTGCCTGGTATGCAGAAGGTAGAGTTTATCACTCATTGTCCTGAATGTGGTGCACCGTTGGTACGTTATGAGGGCGAAGCTGCCCACTATTGTCCGAACGAAACAGGATGTCCGCCTCAGATCAAGGGACGCATTGAGCACTACATTAGTCGCAAAGCGATGAATATCGACAGTTTGGGTCCCGAGACGGTTGACGACTTCTATCAGCGTAACCTCATCCACGATATTGCCGATTTGTATCAACTGACGGTAGCTGAGGTAGCTGGCTATAATAAGAACCGAACTGTGTCGGCAACGAAAGCTGTTGAAGCCATTAAGAATTCAGTGAATGTGCCCTTCGAACGGGTGGTCTTCGCTATTGGAATCCGCTTTGTGGGAGAGACGACCGCTAAGTTGCTGGCTCGTAAGTTTAAGACGATGGATGCCCTCCGTCATGCTACACTCGAACAGTTGCTTGAAGTGGATGGAGTGGGGCAGGTCATCGCAGAGAGTGTCATCCGTTATTTTGCAGACGAGAAAAACCAAAAAATCATTGACCGTTTGGCAGTTGCTGGAGTACAGATGCAGATGTCGGAAGAGGAACTTGCCGGTCATACCGACAAGCTTGCAGGACTGAGCATCATCATCAGCGGAGTGTTCCAACATCACTCGCGTGATGAGTACAAAGCGATGATTGAGAAGAACGGTGGAAAGAATGTTGGAAGTATCTCGGCCAAGACCTCGTTTGTGCTTGCTGGTGACAACATGGGACCTGCAAAATTGGAGAAAGCACAGAAACTCGGCGTGAAAATCGTGAATGAAGACGAATTTTTACAGATGCTCGCATAATATGTCATAGATTTTTCGTACCTTTGTGCCCGAAAACTGAAATGGCGCAAAGGTACGTTTGTTTTTTTGCGTCATCACAACAACAACATCATGGCACATAATAAATTCAGAGGATTAGGTATCGCACTCGTTACACCTTTTACAAAGAGTGGGGCGGTAGACTATGACTCACTACGACACATACTCGATTATCAGTTAGGAAACGGCATCGATTTCCTGTGCATCCTTGCCACGACAGGCGAGACCCCTTGTCTGACGGCAGAGGAGAAACAGAAAATCAAAGAGATTGTCATTGAAAAAGTCAAAGGAACCATTCCTATCTTGATGGGATGTGGAGGAAACAACACTTCGGAAGTGGTTCGTGCCCTTCAGACAGAAGATTTTACTGGTATCGACGGCATTCTCAGTGTTTGTCCATACTACAACAAACCATCGCAGGAAGGACTCTATCAGCACTTCAAAGCGATTGCTAATGCTACTACACTCCCTGTCGTACTGTATAATGTACCGGGTCGGGTAGGTGTGAACATGACTGCAGAGACTACCCTTCGTCTTGCGAACGATTGTATGAACATCGTTGCTATTAAGGAGGCGAGTGGTAACTTCACACAAATCGATGATATCATCAAAAACAAACCATCCCACTTCGAAGTCATTTCAGGCGATGACGGCATCACTTTCCCGTTAATTACTTTAGGTGCTGTTGGTGTTATCAGTGTGATTGGAAACGCTTTGCCAAATGAGTTCGGACGTATGGTTCGTCTGGCGCTCAGTGGCAACTATTCCGATGCTCTGACCATCCATCACAAGTTCACCGAGTTGTTCAAACTCCTTTTCGTGGATGGAAATCCTGCTGGAGTGAAAGCGATGATGAATAGTATGGGACTTCTGGAGAACGAGCTTCGACTTCCATTGGTGCCTGCACGTCTCACCACATTCGGCGAAATCAGTGCAATCGTTAAAGAACTCAATATTAAATATTAACCCTCCTTCTTTTTATAATAAGGTACGAGTCTCATAGGGTAAGCTAGCCTTATGAGACTTGTTGTCTTATGGCAATCTCATAGGCCTTATAAGGTGTTATGATACTTAGGGCATAAAAACAAGAGACCCGCTTCCCAAGAAGCAGGCCCCCCTCAATTAGGTAATTATTAATTCTAGGCTAGTTAGTCTTCGTTTTTTAGAATCGTCCGCCACCTGGCATTCCTGCTGGACGTCCGCCACCTGCTGGCATTCCTGCACCTGCTGGCATAGCTGCTGGAGTTCCTGCCATAGGCATGTTAGCCTGACGAGCTGCACGCTGCTGACGCAATTCACGACGTCCTGATGCACTTCCGAAGAAGTTGAATCGGTAGATGAAGTGTGCCATTAAGTAGCTGTTGACTGTCTGCGTCCAAGTATCTGTGCGGCCGTTTGCAGTGATGTTGCGGTTGAAGTTCTTACGGTTGTTCAAGATATCGTATGCCTGGAGGCTGATGGTTGCTGCACGTCCTTTGAGGAAGCGGTAGCTTACCTGTGCGTTCCATACCAACTCGTTAGAGTTTGCTTCCTTTGAAGCGTAACCACGACGGCTGCTCATGCTGATGTTGGTTGAATAACCAATTCCGTTGTTGAAGTTACCGCTTGATTCAACACCATAGCTGAAGTTGAAGGTGTTAGGACTGTTCACTTCCATGTATTTGTTCTCCTGGTGAGTGTAGTTGATGTTACCGCTGATACCGATGTCCCAATAGTCCTGACGGTAGTTCAAACGGATGTTCTCACTCAAGTTGAGGCTGTTGGTCTTGTTCTTCAAGTCATCATACTGGAAGATTGGTCTTCCTTGTTCGTTGTAACCGAGGATGATTGCATTTCCGTTGTTGTCTTTAGCCTGACGGGAAAGGTAGCTGACTCGGTTGTTGTAACTTGATTGTGTTTGGGTATTCAACATCAGTCGTTCGTTTGCAAACAGAGGAGTATTGAAGCCGAAACTCAAACTTGTATTCCAGTTACCGTTGATGTTCATAGGCATTGTTACTGAGTTACCTGTCTGTGCATCATACTGGGTACGGCTACTTGTACTGTTAGATGTCATGCTGAACGATGCGTTCACGTTGTAGCTCTGCATGGTTGCAGTCACGTAGTTGTTCCAGCCGAGTGAGAAGTTGTGGCTGAATGAGTTCTTCAACTCTGGGTTACCCATGCGGATGTTCATTGGGTTACTGTCATCCACAATGTTGATCATGTCCGTGATGCTTGGCTGTTGCATGTTCATACGGTATGAGAAGTTCAGCTGGTTCTGACGGTTGAATCTGTAACGGAACTGCAGAGATGGAGAGATGCGGAAGAAGTGACGAGTTGTATCGATAGGTACACCCATGTAGTTCTGCTCCAAGTGCTGGCTCTGTGGTACCATCTGAACACCGATTGATGAGGTGATGAAGTTAGAGTTCCAACGTACCTGAATATTGATGTTGTGGTTGGTGTCAATATTCTTGTTGTGGTTGGTCAGATCGTCGCTCAAATACAACTCTTGGTCACCATTCAAGTACCAGTCGGGAAGCATTCCGAGATTTGCTAACAAAGAGTCGCCGATGATAGCCCACTGTTCAGCCCACGGAGTATAAACTTGTCTCTTGTACCATTCTGTTGTTGGTTGTGCAGTAATTGGGTTGAAAGTTGTTCTTGAATCATAGATGAAGTTACCCATATTGTCCTTCACATATTTGTTGATCAGGTCGTATGTGTCGCTCATGTTCTTGCGGTAGTTATAGCTGAAGCTATAGCTGGTCTGCAGGATGAGGTTCGTTGCAATCGGTTCGCTGTAAGAAATACCTGCGCTGAAACTTCTGGTGATATTTGGTGACAGACGGTAGCGGAATTGCGGGCGTACACTGTCAAGACCTGTTACATGACTCTTTACCTGGAAGTAGTGAGCGTCCGATACGTTGAAGTTACTACCATCGCTTGTGTTGTAGTTGAAGCTACCGTTGAACGTGAGGTTACGGTTACGGGTTGCAAATCGGCGGCTGAGGGTCATGTTGGCACTTACCTGCTTGTTGTCGCTGAATGAGAGTGAAGATGACTTGTTGCTATTGATACGAATTGTATTAGGAATCATTGCATCCTGTTCAAATTCGTTCTCAATACCTGCGATTGAATATGGGTCAGCATTGAATTGGTTATTGTTGCCGCCGCTGGCTGAAAATGAGCTACCGAAACCTAATACTGGACGAATCAGGAATGTGGTGAGTGAGTCGAGCTGCAACTCAATACGGAACTCAGCATTTGCATTATCGTTGTGGCTACGGCTGTCGCTCAGACGGTTAGAGTAAGTGGTAACTTTATTACCTGTTACGTTATCCACACGATAGTTCTCAGAAGAAGACTTGCTGGTGTTCTCGCTCTTGCTGGCGTTGTAACGGATGTTACCACCAATTTCATACTTCCAGTCTTTAGAAGCTACGGCATTGATACCGACCTGACCGCTGCGACGCTTACCGCCGCCACCGCCGCCTCCACGGCCCATACCCATACCACCACCTCCGTTGGAGTTGACGTTACCGATGATAGATGCCTGGAAGTAATCGTCGATGAAGCGGTTCAAGTTGATACGGTTTGAATACTGGTCTTCTGTACCATAGCCAAGGTCGAAGTTACCGAACCAACCTCTGTTCATACCTTTCTTCACGGTAAGGTCGATCACAGTTTCTTCGTTACCGTCAGCAATACCTGACAGACGCTCCTGGTCAGATGCACGGTCGTATGTCTTGATTTTGTCTACGATTTCTGTTGGGATGTTCTTCATCGCCATATCCTTATCGTTCGAGAAGAACTCCTTACCGTTTACGAGGATACGGCTGATGGTCTTACCGTTAATCTTGATGGTACCGTCGCTGCTTACTTCTGCACCAGGGAGCTTCTTCACGAGGTCCTCGAGCACAGAGCCTTCAGGCACCTTGAATGCATCGGCGTTGAATATCAGGGTATCTTCCTTTACCTCCATCTGAGGCAGGGTTGCTGTGACCACGGCTCCTTCAATCAGGATGGTGTTCGGAATCAGCAGGGTAGTACCCACGTTGTGAATCGTCTCTGCATTTCTTACGGTAATCTTACGAGTAAAGTTGTGGTAGCCCAGGTATGTAATCTTTACGATATACGTACCTTCCTCCACATTTTTGATGGTGTAACCACCAAGTGTGTTAGTAACACCTCCGGCAACCATCTTCGTGGTGTCTTCCGACATAATCTGAATGGTTGCACGCACCAAAGCCTCTCCGTCTTCGGAGTCTTTTACGAAACCTGTCACGTTAGCTTTAGTCTTTTTTGTTGTTTTGGTTGTAGTGGTTTGAGCTGTAACCGTCAAACCAGCGAAAACTACTAATAAAGCAATCGAAAGTAATTTTTTCATCTGTTTTAAAATTTATTTCGCTATTATGACCATCGAAAATTAAAAAGGTTTAATGTTTTTGCAGAAAACTTAAATGCATTTTTAAACTTTCTTTATAAAATAATATAGGTATCAATTATTATTACTACCTTTGCAAGCAATTATAAAGATGAAGTTTGTAAAGGAAAATGAGTAAACTGAGATTTGATGTCGTACAGGATGCGTTCAAAAAGAAAGCACTTCCTGTTGAAGCTCCGACCGAGCGCCCTTCAAAATATTTTGGGGAGTTGGTGTTCAATCGTGACAAAATGCGCCGCTATCTGGATGTGGCTACCTATAACGATTTGATTGACTGTATCGACAACGGTCATCCACTTCCTCGTACTACCGCCGACAAGGTGGCTGAAGGTATGAAGACCTGGGCCATGGAGCACCATGTCACCCATGTCACCCATTGGTTCCAACCGCTGACCGAGGGCACTGCAGAAAAGCACGATGCCTTCATGGAGTACGACCAGAAGGGAGGTATGATTGAGCAGTTCGACGGTAAGTCGCTCAGTCAGCAGGAGCCTGATGCCAGTTCGTTCCCGAGCGGAGGCATCCGTGCCACGTTCGAGGCTCGAGGCTATACTGCATGGGACCCTACATCGCCCGTATTCATTCAGGACGATACGCTCTGTATTCCAACGGTCTTCATCTCTTATACAGGTGAGGCCCTCGACTATAAGACCCCGTTGAAGAAGTCGCTCAAGGCTGTGAGCGATGCTGCTGTGCAGGTTTGCCGGCTGTTCGACCCCAGGGTGAAGAAAGTTTTCGCTTATCTGGGTTGGGAGCAGGAGTATTTCCTTGTTGATGAAGACCTGTATGCAGCCCGTCCCGACCTCATGCTGACAGGACGTACCTTGATGGGGCATGAGTCATCGAAGAACCAGCAGCTGGACGACCACTACTTCGGCGCCATCCCTTCACGTGTGATGGAGTTTATGAAAGAGGTGGAGATTGAGGGCTATCGTCACGGAATTCCTTTGAAGACGCGCCACAATGAGGTGGCACCTAACCAGTTCGAGCTGGCACCTATCTATGGTGAAGCCAACCTGTCGAACGACCAGAACCAGATGATCATGAACCTCATGCAGCAGATTGCCCGTAAGCATGGATTCGTACTCCTGCTCCACGAGAAACCATTCGCAGGTATCAACGGCTCAGGAAAGCATAACAACTGGTCATTGGGTACAGATACCGGCACCCTGCTTCTTGCTCCAGGTAAGGATGCGATGGGTAACCTGCAGTTCGTCACCTTCTTCGTGAATGTGCTCGTAGCAGTCCAGAAGCACAACGCCCTGCTGAAGGCATCCATCGCTACCGCAACCAATGCCCATCGTCTGGGAGCCAACGAGGCACCTCCAGCCATCATCTCATCATTCCTGGGACACACGATGACCAAGGTGCTGCATAAGTTGCTCGAAGTACCGTCAGATACTCCGATTGAGATAGCAGGAAAGAAAGGTGCATCCGTGGGATTGGTCGAGATACCAGAGATATTCATCGACAACACCGACCGCAACCGTACAAGTCCGTTCGCATTCACAGGAAATCGCTTTGAGTTCCGTGCCGTAGGTTCGAGTGCCAACTGTGCAGGAGCCATGACCACCCTGAACGCAGCCGTAGCCGAACAGCTCACAGCGTTCAAGGCAGCAGTCGATAAGGAGATGGCAGCAGGCAAGCCAATGAATATCGCCTTCATGGATGTCCTCAAGCCGCTGATTGCCAGTATCATCGATACCGTCTGCTTCGATGGAAACGGCTATACCGAAGAATGGAAGGAAGAGGCCAAGCGTCGTGGACTGGACACCGAGACCTGTGTGCCCATTATGTTTGATGAGTTCACCAAGCCGGCATCCGTTGAGATGTTCGAGAAGACAGGAGTCTATACCAAACCAGAGCTTGAAGCCCGCAACGAAGTGAAGTGGGAAACCTATACGAAGAAAGTACAGATCGAGGCACGTGTGATGGGACGTATGGCTCAGAACCACATCATCCCAGCTGCCCTTGCATACAAGAATCGTCTGCTCACCATCATCACCCAGTTGAAGGCCCTCTATCCCGATGATTTCGAGTCGATGGCTCAAACCGAACTGGCTTTGCTCCAGCGTGTTACCAAACTCGTTGAGGATATCCGCACCAAGTGTGCTGCAATGGTCGATGCCCGCAAGGCAGCAAACAAGATTGAGGACGAGCGCGAGAAAGCCTTGGCTTACTACGCTATCGCAGAGTCGCTCTTCGCGATACGCCGACCTATCGACAAACTCGAAGAGGTGGTTGATAACGACCTATGGCCATTGCCAAAGTATCGTGAGCTGTTGTTCATCAACTGATAGAGAACAGCTGTTCTTCAATTAAACACATTTATAAAAGACCGACTCGAAAGTCGGTCTTTTGTTATCGCTTTGATTGCATGGCTCGTTAACTTTATGTGAAGCAGATGACTTCCGAGGTCATAAGCCGATAACTTTATTAACGGATAGGTAGTAGCCTTTTTATTCCCAGTTTGGGAACGCTTCATTCCCAGTTTGGGAACATCTCATTCCCAGCGTGGGAATAAACTCTCATCTGCCTTTCGTCTTTGCTACATGATTACAACCACAAGTGGTGCCAGCCTTTCAGCCAGCACCACTTGCTTGTATATTATATGTTCTTCCATGTTCCCTCCCTTGAGGGGCAATAGCGGAATAGGAGCTATTGGGCTTCGCCGGTGGGAGGAAACGAGATGCCAATCCGATGAGCTTTTTATTTCATTAGCTGAAACAATAGACACATCTGTTGAAGTCGTACTGAAACAGTAGACAAAAACGATACGAAAAGTCAAAAATTGATACTGTCAGAAATTTGAATCGATTCAACTCATCAATTGAATCGATTCAATCGATTGAATGAATCGATTCAAGTTTTGCACACCTATATTTAAGAGTTTAGAGATAAGTGAGTCAACATTTCTTTTTTCTAAAGTTCTACAGTCCTTAGTTGTTGAATAAATGGTCTCGGCTTTTTTGTAAATTTGTCATTTCGGCAGGCTCAAGATGTATCATTTCGTCATTTCTTCAGCCCTGACAAGCATGTTTCTGATTTCCTGTATATTGCTGATGATGCTGACGATGCCACAAGTCATCAGGAATGCAAGAATAGTGGTAGCAATCAGGCGTGAGTTTTCGGAGAGCCACAACCAAAATCCTTTCTGCTCAGTGAAAGTAAATAGAGGGGTGTTGATTGGCGCAAGCAACAGATAGCCTACAGCGAATCCTCCGATGACAATACCTACCACGAAGGCTGCGACCATCGCCATCCGATAGCGACGAATGGTGGCTTCCTGATGCTGCTTGACGTATTCTACAGCATCCAGACGCTTATTGAGTGCCGCCATGAAGTCGGCACTATCGTCGAATGTAGGTTTCTGTGCGAGGAACAGTTCCTCAAGTACGGGATCTTTATCATTCATATCTTTCTATTCTTAATGATTGACTACTTCTTGCCTGACGGCGAACTAAAGTTTGTTCATCCTTAACTCTTCCCGAAGTTTGTCTCGTCCACGTGAGAGTTGCTTCTTGACGGCATCTTCCGAGGTTTCGGTGATGGCTGCTATCTCCTTAATGCTGTATCCGCTGAGATAGAACAGGGTGATGGCTGAACGCTCTTTTGGGGGTAGGGTGCTCAGGGCAAGATAGAGGTCCTGATGTTGGAAGGCGGAGTCGGCAGAAGTGTTGCTGACAACCATGCGTGCTTCCTCGATACTCGCCATCGTACGCATGCTCGCACGGTGGTTGAGAAAGGTGTTGTGGGCAATCTTGAAGAGCCACGAGCGGAAGCGCCCCTTGTCCTGATAGCCAGCACACGAGAGATAAGCCTTCACCAGCGCATCCTGAGCGAGGTCGTCGGCATCGTCCTTCTTGCCACAACAGAGGGCGAGCAAGAAACCTCGTAGTGCCTCCTGCTCACGCTCCACCTGTGCTATGAATTCCTCGCGTGTCACTTGCCCTGTGTACTTAACTTTGTTTCTTCTGCCTCCATCTCCTTGGCGAGCATTTTCTTGCCTACGATGTAGTTGATGAAGAGAGCTATGCCAACACCCAGAAGAACGACACCAGCCAAAAACAATCCTTTAATATCATCCGAATTACTATAACCAACATAACCAGCATAAGCCGTGTAGCCCAGGAATCCAATACCGAGGAAGGCGGTGATGCAGCCAGCGAGCAGTTTGTTCAGCAGCTTTTCTTTCAACAGTTTCTTCTTTGGTGAGATTTTCGCCATCAGTTCCTCGATGTCCACATCCGGATTCTTCTCGATGGCTGCCAACATAACCTGCGTACGGTTCTTCGACTCGTTGATTTCTTTACGAATGCCCATCCAAATGGCAAAGATTGGAAGAATACATCCACATCCGATTGGAATTAAGAGCGACATTAATGCGCTAATTTCTAAATGTCCCATTTTTCTTTTCCTTTTTTTTACATTCTACTTTTTACATCTTATTGACCTTGGTCACTCATATAACAATCGGGAAGGACAAAAGGTGACGTCTGTTCTTAAAAAAAAGAAAAGTTATTCGTAATGGCGGATTCTTACATCAATACCCTCTCCCTTCAGCTGCGAAGGGATGGTGTTGACATCGGTCTGCCCATAGTGATATGGGAAGAGCACACGAGGCTTAATGATTTTGGCAGCACGGATGAGCTGCTCAGGAGTCATGGTGTAGGGTTGGTTGCAAGGCAGGAATGCGATATCTATGTTCTTAATGTCGGCCATCTCTGGGATGTCCTCTGTGTCGCCAGCGATATAGATGCGCAAGCCGTCGAGGGTCAGGATGTAGCCGTTGTCACGGCCTTTGGGATGGAACAGAGTACGTCCCTCAGAAATGTTGTATGCAGGAACTGCTTCAATTGAGATGTTGCCCAGCGTTGCATTTTGACCGTTAGCCAGTGCTAAGCCTGAGCCATACATGTCGGCGCAGCGCTTGTTCATGATGAGCTGTGTACGTTCGCCCGTGAGCTGACGGATGGCTGCTGCATCGTAATGGTCGCCATGCTCGTGGGTCACGAAGACGTAGTCGGCTTTAGGCATAGAAGCATAGTCGATGGTGCGATTACCCATACGGCCAACAGGGTCGATTTGTATCTCGCTGCCGTCGAACTCTATTCGGATGCATGAGTGCATCAGTGCGTGCAACTTGATTGTCTTTCTGCTTTTGGTCTTGAACACATCCACCTCGTAGTTATCAGTGCTGACAGGCATCTTCGCATCCTGCCAGGCGGTGATTCCTCCTTTGAGGTTGATGCACTTGTAGCCCTCTGCTGCCAGTCGGCCTGATGCATTGGCTGAGCGGCGTCCGCTACGGCAATAGACAGCAATGGTCTTGGAAGTTGGCAGCGTGGCCTTTACCTTCTGTATGAAATCGTCCTTCCCCTGATCGATATTGATGGCTCCCTCGATATGCCCTTCGGCAAATTCGTCGGCAGCACGTACGTCCAATACTACGATATCGGGGGTCGCAATCAGTTCTGCAAATGCCTTCACGTCGGCACTCTCGTAATTTCCCTGGCCGCAAGCTGTTGTAAGCCCAAGTGTCGCCAGCAGACTTGTAATAATCTTCTTCATGATGTTTACTTTAAATGTATTAATGTAAGATGTATAATGTAAAATGTCTTCAATTCTTTAATTTTTACATTTTTCTAAAGACTTTTCCTTCGCATGTTTGGCAAACTGGAACAGTGACAAAGGAAGGTGGCAGTAGCCTGTGGGATTCTTGTCGAGATAGTCTTGATGATACTCCTCGGCGCGGTAGAAGTTATCAAGAGGCTGCTGCTCTACCACGAACGGCTGCTGATAGTCTTGTTGCTCTTTGGCGTAGACCTCCTTGATGACGGGCAGGTCTGCGGGATCGGTATAGTAGATGCCTGTGCGGTAGCGTGTTCCTTCGTCGTGACCCTGTCGGTTGAGGCTTGTGGGATCGATAGCCTTGAAGAACATCTGCAACAGGAATCGGAGGCTTACCACATCGGGGTTGTAACTTACATGAACGGTCTCGGCATAGCCTGTTGTGTCGGTATAAACCTCCTCGTATGAGGGGTTTGGGGTGTGTCCGTTGGCAAATCCCACCTCGGTTGCCTCCACTCCCTCTATTTGCTTGAAGTAATGCTCTGTTCCCCAGAAGCATCCCCCTGCAAGGTAAATGTCTTTTGTTTTTCCCATATTGTTTTATTCACTATAGTTATGATCTACTACTATGGCTACGTGGGAGTCGGGTACCAGCGGCTGTAGTTCAGCTGTGAGCTGACGTACAAGAGCAGCATCGTCGTGGACAGATATGTCGGGAACGACATCAACGGAGAGCAGATTCTCTTTCTCTGAATAATAGAATCCATGTACCTGAACAATCTCCTTATGGGCTGCAAGTGTCTGCAGCACAGCTGTCTGCAATTCGGAACGGCGGTTCTCACCTGTAGCGACGGCATAGACGCCAACGGTCATGATGATGCCGTGACGCTCTATCATTTGCATGGTTATATTTCGTGTCAGTCCATGAATCTCGTGGGCAGACATCGTGTCGTAGACATTGATATGGAGTGAACCGATTTTTACCTCAGGGCCATAGTTGTGGAGAATCAAATCATATACACCATGTACGCCCTCGAAATCGGATACTTCTTTCACAATCTGTCGGGTCAGTTCTGCTGAAATGCTGCTTCCCAACAATTCATTGACAGGAGAGGCAAGCATCTCGATACCAGCCTTGATGATGACGATGGAAATCAGTGCGCCCAAAATGCCATCGAGCGATACGCCCCATAGCAGCATGACGCCAGCAGAGATGAGGGTGGCAAGGGTGATGATGGAATCAAACAGGGCATCAGAACCAGAGGCTATCAAGGCATCGCTTTTCAACTGCTCGCCCTTGCGCCTGACGTACAATCCCAAAACCAATTTCACCACGATGGCTACGATGATCACCACGAGTGTTACTGTTGTGTAATTGGGTTCGGTAGGATTGAAAATCTTCTTTACCGACTCAATGAGTGAGGTAATACCTGCTGACAGTACGATGACGGCAATGATGATGGCGCTGAAATATTCGATACGTCCAAAGCCGAAGGGATGTTTCCTATCGGCAGGACGCTGTGAGAGTTTAGTACCTACGATAGTGATAACACTCGACAGTGCATCGCTAAGGTTGTTAACGGCATCCATCACGATGGCTACAGAACTGGCCAAAATCCCTACAGTGGCTTTGAAGCCAGCCAGTAATACGTTGGCTGCGATGCCAATCACGCTGGTACGGATGATTTCCTGACTACGGTCTTTTTTCATATCTCTATTTTAAATAAAGTTGCTTGATGGCACTATTAATGGCATTCTGGCATTGGTCAATCTTCTCAAAATGTTGTCTCCTTTCAGTGTCGTCGTCGCCCATGCTCTTCTCTATCTGCTCTCTCTTCTTCTTATACAACTCGAATCCTTCATCGCTTACATCCATCATCTGCTTACACTGCCAGAACAGTTTTTGCATACTTATCTTGAAGCCGCCACTCATGACGGCATAATTGCGATATTCGAAATTAAGCATGTTTTTTACGCTGATTGTGGGGGCAAGCTTAATTAAATCACTATTAAGCGAATCGCATATCACCGTCTTGTAGTAGCTGCGAAACCTATAGAACTCAGCCACGTTCTCAGTGAATAGCACGTTGCCCACAGTGTTGATTGTCTCGATGCTCGACGAGAAGATGTGCTCTATGGTTTCTGTATAGTCAAGATAAGGGCAGCTGAGGAGAAATGTATAATACAGTTCATCAAATCGTGTGGTATCCTGAGCCAGTTGTAGCTGGGCTTCTATCGCATTGGTAATTGTGGAGTCGCAATCCTCTATTGACTCCAGTGAGTTGTACATGTCGTACATCACCATCATTACTATTTCTTGTTTCTCGCTTTGTTTCTTATAGAAGTCGATGATGGCTGCTGTACCAAAAGTGAGCGCAATGGATATGGTGGTAGCGAGAACGGTGATGAGCAGTTCCCTGACGAAACTACTTGAACCGGTATTTGTGACAAACTTAGGTGTCTTGAATTTTGCATCCATAATGATTGATGTATAATGTATAATGTAAAATGTATAATGGTAAATGGTAAACGGTACTTACTTCAGTGTGAGTGGATATACAATATTTACGATCAGAATGTTGGCTGTAAGGATAATGATGTCCATCAGCAGACCGATACGCATGAAATCGCTGAAGCGGTAACCTCCCGGACCATAGACCAACATGTGGGTAGGTGAGCCGATAGGAGTAGCAAAGCTACTACTCACACTTATCATCAGGGCGATGAGGAAGGTGTATGGCTCGTAGCCTAGTTTCTCTGCTGCTTCATACATAATAGGGAAGAACATGGCTCCGGCTGCCGTGTTGGATATGAATTCCGTGGTGAGGTTGCCGACGAGGCAGATGGCTATCATGACGACGATAGGATTGGTGCCGCACACATCGAGGATGCCTGTAGCCAGCCGCTCGGCGATACCTGTCTGCAGGATAGCAAGTCCGAGGACAACACTGCCTGCAAACACCATTAGGATGTCCCAGTTGATGGCTTTCCTGGCCTGCTCTATGCTACAGCATCGAAATATGAGCATAGCTGCTGCAGCGATGAATGCACTCTGCAGTAGCGACATGACATTCAGTGCTGAAAGGACCACCATCACTATCATGATAGCAGATGAGACAAGAGTCTTGGGACCGATGTTCACAACTTGTTCACTGTCAAAGAAATGCAATTGTGACGAGAGGTTGTCAGTATTGACATTCATGCGTGGCGGACATTCCAGCAAAAGTGTGTCGCCTGCCTGCAACACTACCTGACGTGGAGGCTCTTTGATACGTTGCCCACTACGAGCCACAGCTACCAATGTCAGGTTGTTGTCGCGTTCTAACTTGCTGCTGGCGATAGTTTCACCTATCAGACTGCTTCCAAACTTGACGTATGCTGTACGAAGCTGGCGCTTTCGATCTACTTCGCTCATTGAGAAGATATGATGGTCGGCACTCACCAGCCCGTGGCTCTTCTTCAACTGCAGAATCTCGTCTATCTGACCGGCATAGATTAGGCGGTCGCCACCCATCACATACTCGTCCTCGCGGACTGGCGATGTAACGTTGTCGAAATGGTATATTTCAATCAAACTGCCGCCTCGCACTTGACATAGACCCGCTTCTTCCAAGGTTTCGCCAATGTGCTTATTGTCTGACGGAACCAACAGTTCGACGGTATACTCCGATGTTGCTTCGAAAGCTGACTCTGGAGCCTTACGGTCGGGCAGTAATTTTCGGAACGCAATAATCGAAAGCACACCTACCGTGAGACAGAACAATCCGGGGATAGTAGTAGCAAGCACGTTCATCGTCTCACCCGTCTTGTCGGCATAAAGACCGCTGATAATCAGGTTGGGAGGAGTTCCGATAAGGGTACAGACTCCACCCATACCAGATGCGTAGCTCAATGGAATGAGTAGTTTCGAGGGCGAAATGCCTAACTTTTTCGACCACATCTTGACAATACCCACAAACATAGCCACTACCGTGGTGTTGCTCAGAAATGAACTTAGTCCTGCTACAGGTAGCATCAGGCGTATGACTGCCTTGCTGTAACTATTGGGTTGACCTAACAGATGGCGCACAATCCACTGAAGCACGCCCGTGTGAGTGAGTCCTGCTACGACTACGAACAAAACACCAATAACTACCACTGATGTGGAGCTAAACCCTGATAATGCATCTTTTGCGTCGAGTACACCCGTGACAAACAGAATGCCAATTGCTGCCAAAAACACCATGTCGGTCCGGATTTTCGTGAAGAGCAGCGTGGTGAACATACCCAGGACCGTGACGATAGTGATCCAGGCGTAGATGTTGAACCCTAAGAACAATGATGATTCCATCTTTGTTAGTTGTTTAATTGAAACTTACATGAATTCAAACAGATTGACAAAGCCTGTCATGACGAAGATGGCACGCACATCGTCTGTGATGCCTTTAATATAGACATGACTGCCCTTTACCTTGGCACTTTTCAGAACGCCAAGGAAGATACGCAGGCCGCTTGACGAAATGTAATCCAACTTCGTGCAATCGATAATGATGTCTTTTCCCTCACTGTCGAAAAGCGGACCCATCGCCCGCTCGGTTTCTGGGGCAGCTGCAGTGTCGAGACGCCCCTCCAGAATAGCAACCATGTTGCCGTCTAGTTCTTGAATAGTTGTTTTCATCCTTGTTATTTTAATCAATTTATTTTTTTTATTATCAGTTTCGCAAACTTGTAAAGTCTAAAGCCTCTTTCTCAGCGTCAGCACGTTGTGACCATCTAACCGCTCGTAGTTGATACTGTCCATAATCTGGCGGATGATGTGGATGCCCAGACCGCCGATAGGACGTTCTTGAACAGAGAGAGAGAGGTCGACATCAGCCTTCACGGTAGGGTCAAAAGGCTTACCACTGTCGATGATGGTAAATTTCAGCCGCACGTCATTTGCCTGGGCCTCGATGGTCAAATTGCCATGTGTACCAATAGGGTAGGCGTATTTCATCACATTGACCACTGCTTCTTCGAGAGCGAGGTTCATCTGCATGGTGACAGCAGGACTGAACCCAATCGCCTCGCACACTTCATCGACGAAAGCAGCCAGACGCGGCACCTCCTGGGTGTCATTGGGTAGTGTGATACTTTTACACATCCGCACGTCGCGTTGCTGTTTCGTATATTGAATGGCCATCATTGTCAGATCGTCGCTTTGCTCTGCATCGCCTACGAACTGATGGACAGCATCGGTTAAGAGGTTGATGAGCTGCTTCGGGTCTTGCTTCTGCTCGGACAGCGCTTGTGTTGCCACATCGTTCACACGCTGCATCATGAACTGCTCATGAGAGGCATTTTCGGCTTCGGTCAGTCCATCGGTGAAGAGGAAGATAGTGGTACCAGGGAACACTTGCTTCTCCTGCAGAGTGTATTTCCATGATGACATGATTCCTACCGGAATATTGGAATCACAGGGCAGTGTACCTACTCCTACACCTACTAACAGCGGTGCATCATGTCCTGCATTGCAATAGCGCATGCGACCTGTAGGCAAGTCGAGCACACCCACGAAAAGTGTGACGAACATATTGGATTCATTCATGTCGGCCATAGTCTTGTTCATGGTGGTCATGATGCGGTCGGGCATTGACTCGCGTGCCGACACTGTTCGGAAAATGGCTCGAGTAACGGCCATGACAAGTGATGCAGGCACTCCCTTGCCCGAAACGTCACCAATGCAAAAGAAGAGTTTCTCGTCGCGAATGTAGAAGTCGAACAGGTCACCGCCCACATCCTTGGCAGGCATCAACGTGGCATGTAATAGTACATCGTCGCGGTTGGAACTTGTGGGGAAGTTTTTGGGCAGCATTCCCTTTTGAATAGCACTGGCAATGTGGAGTTCACTTTCAATCGCTGCTTTCTTTTCATTGATTTCGTTATACTTCTGCTGGTTCTTCGCTACGGTGCGGAGGATGAGGATAATCATGCCGATACCCAACAATTGCATGATGGTCACCAATGCTACGATTCGGCGTATGTCTCCATAAATCTCATCTTCGGGAATTACAATCGATATTGTCCAGCCTGTCCGCTCTACATGTGTTGTGTATTCTTGTACCTTTGTCTCCTTGTTCTGTGTTTCGTCGGGACCAACCATCACCTTTCCCTGACGACTGAGCACCACGCCGTAAGCATTTTCGTACACCTGCATACTGTTCACCAGCTGTGAAAGCCATTCCAGCGATACGTCGGCTGTGAGAACAGCAGCTGTTTGTCCGCGGTAGTCTTTTAAAGGAACAGAATAAGTGGTCATCAGGATGTTTCCACCTCCTTCATCGATGTAAGGTTCCGACCAATAGCTCTCACCTAATTCAAGGGGTTTGGCAAACCATTCCTGAGAGGGGTAGTCGTATTGCGGTGTAGCCAACGTCTTCATCTCAATCACTTCTCCTTCGCGACATGCATATGGTGCAAATAACGGATGCTGACTATAGTAGCCCGGAACCAGTGCTACTGTCGATCCCATTACCACAGGGTTGTCTTCTACCACGCGACGTGCTACCACCTGAAGACTATCGGGTACATCCAAACACCAACGGGCAATCCACATGCTGTTGCGTACTGCTGCCTCAGCCTGGTTTACCACATCCATAATCTGCACACGAGTGGTTTCCAACTGATTCTCAGCACGCATCATCGCCTCTTCGCGTATTCCTTTCAACGAATAAAAATACTGAATGAGGGACGTGGCTCCAAGGGTAACGGCAGCCACGATAATCAGCATTAATCCTGGCTTGGCCAATTGGGCAAGGGGTATTCGTTGTGTGATTGATTTCATGATTTGCTTTTTTTGTGTCCAGAGGGCTTCTCGCTAACTGCTAACCTTATCACTTTTAATCTCTAGTCTTTCTTCAAACGTCTAAGCAGTTCTATCAGCACTTGCCATATGTCGTCGATGGTCTTCATTTCCACACGCTCACATGCGGAGTGTGGTTCCACGATGCGAGGACCAATGCTGGCTATCTGGATGCCTGGATAATGCTGTACGAAGAATCCTGCCTCGAGTACAAAGTGCATGGCTACCATACGGGGGCGCCAACCCAACACATCGAGGAAAGTGTCGCTGGTCAGTTGGAGGAAGGGGGAATGTTGGTCTTCCTGCCATGCTGGTGCTGACATTACCGTCTCTGAAGTGGCGCCACAAGATGCGAAAACGGCAGCAATCTTCTGACTGAGTTGCTCCATATCGGCATCAACGAAACTGCGAGTGTGAGTCGAGACAAAAATACAGTTGTCTTCGGATTGTATACGCCCGATATTGTTAGACGTTTCTACGGTGTCGTTCATTATCTCGCTCATCTTCACCACACCCTGCGGTATCTGCGTTAGGCAAGACATCAGACCTTCAAAAGCCTCTTTATTGATAACTGAAAGTTGCGGCTCGCACTCTTTGATGGTGCAGTGCATGCCTGCGTCGCTCTCAGCATATTTCTCGTGAAGCCAATGGTTGATATTCGTCTCCTGCTCATTTACCTCGCCTGCCGATACGCAGATAATAATTTCTGCCGAAGAGGCTATTGAAGCGTTAGCCTCACCGATGTGGATGGAGGCTACATCAAAGTTGCAGTTGTCACGCATGGCAGACAAGAGTGTAAACACAGCTACGACGGTACTGCAACGCCCCTTGTTGATATCTACTCCTGAGTGTCCGCCCAATCCGCCCTCAAAGCGTATGTCGTACCAATGCCCCGTTGGCGCAGCTTTGTATGTTAATGGAATGCGATGCAACTGCAGACAAGCTCCAGCTGCACCTGTGGTAATCGTGTCGTAATCCTCTGAGTCAAGGTTGATGACCTTACGTCCACGTAGGAAATCCTTCGATAGGTGGGCTGCACCTGTCATGCCGTCTTCCTCGTTAGTGGTTGTGATGACTTCTAAAGCTGGATGCTCTATATTGTTGCTCTCCAATACTGCTAATGCCATTGAGAGACCTATGCCGTTATCGGCTCCTAACGATGTGCCGCGTGCCTTCATCCATCCATCCTCTACATATGTCTCGATGGGGTCATATAATGGATTTGACATCCCTACACAGACCATATCCATGTGGTTGAGAAGCACGATAGGTTCGGAAGTCTCGTATCCAGGTGTGGCTGGTTTGCGGATGACAACACAATTCTCGGCATCGCGCTCATAATCTAACTTCAGGTGTTGGGCAAACTGACAGAGATAGTCTGCCACGTGCTCTTCGTGGTGAGAAGGGCGTGGTATCTGGTTAAGCTCGCTGAAGATACTGAATATGCGTTCGGAAGTAGGTCGTCCCATATTTGTTTATTGTTATTTTTAAGAGTTGTTACCTTAAAATCTAAAGCCTAACGTTTAAATTTCTTTCTCCAAGCATCGGCACGCACACGCATGTTTGCCTGCAGGCAATCGCTATAAAGCCAAGGTTCGCAGCTGTGAATGTCGCCTACATTGATGAAATTCTTGTAGGGAGGATATTCGGAGCCACTGTAACCTGTGACGACGAGGACGTGGTGTTCGGGCGATAGAGTAACGGTAACAGGTGAAGTGAGTTGTGTGAATCGTGAAGTGTGGAGCGTTGCTGGTGTGGCATCGGTGCGCCAGTTCACAGGATTGATTGCCATGCAAGAAGCTCCCACTATGGGTTGGATGTAACGCACGTCCTTCACCGTGTTGTAACAGATAGTGACACCCGCATCGTTCTCTCTTTGCGCAGCCTTGATGTGCTTCGTTTGCTGCATGTCCTCTGGAGTTACCTTATAACCTAAGACATAGGCGGCGGCCAACTGACGATAAGTCGCATCGCTCATGTGTTTTAGCAGATTCACTACAGCAAGTCCACCCTGACTGAATCCTGCGATGATGAGCGGACGTGACGGGTCACGCCGTGCGATGAAGTGGTCGAAAGCCTTGCATACATCGTCCATTGCTAATCGGGCACGTCGGTTGACGGTGTCGTCGTTCTGTGTCATGAATGCTTCGATGGTGGTGTGGCGGTAGTAAGGGGCATAGAAGCGGTTTCCTGGCGACATGTAGGTTGCCGCCTTATGTATTTCAGATGCCATGTGCTCACGATGGGTAGGATTCCACACGTTAGCATAATGACTTGTGGCTCTTGACCATTGACCATTAGTGACAGTCAATCGGCTCCAGTCTTCCTCCCATGTCGAAACTACATAGAATACATCGGCGCCCTTCCCCGTTGAATCACCATCGACTGTAATCCACATCGTCGGATCGTTGTAGTCAGGGGCAGGTGGAATAAATTCAGAGGCAAGCGTACCCGTGCTGCAAACGAAGAATACCGTAAGCAGTAGGCAGTAAGCACTAAGCCAGCCTTTCTTAAATCCTTCCCTAACGGGACTGACTATATCATCAGCCGTAAGCACCGTCATTTTCATTGGCAGTTAGTAAATTATTGTGGCAAAAGTAGTAAAAAAAAATGACATTCAAGTATGAATGACAAAAAAAAGAAGAAAAACAGGGATTATATGTGATGAATTATGGAACTTTAGTTCGTCGTAGTCAATAATTTCACTATCTTTGCATTGCAATTTATAAATATTGGTATTATGCAACTTAACAACGGATTTTCAATTCCTCAGATGGGTGCCGGTACTTGGACGCTGCGTGGAGAAACAGCGCGTGAGAATGTGCGTCTGGCTCTTGAAGCAGGATTCCGTCACATTGATACGGCACAAATGTATGAAAACGAGGCCGAAGTTGGACAAGGCATCGTGGATAGCAACGTACCACGCAATGAAGTGTTTCTCACCACTAAGATTGTTCCCAACACCATGAGGCAGGGGGCAGAAGCAGTCCGTAGTTCTATCGAAGAGAGCCTTGCCAAGCTGAAAACCGACTATATTGATTTGCTGCTGATTCACTGGCCCGTAAAGGACTGTGTGAAGTACACGTGGCAGGTAATGGAAGATTATGTAAGGCAGGGCAAAGTCCGCTCCATTGGGGTGAGCAATTTCAATCCTCACCATCTCGATGACCTCCTTGCGTTTGCTGAGATACGTCCTGTAGTCAATCAAATAGAAGTTCACCCGTATATGTCGCAAGAAGAGAATATCGCCTACAACCGCCAGTTAGGCATTCAGGTGGTGGGCTGGGGACCATTCGGACAAGGCGACATCGATGTCTTAGGAGAGCCGCTGTTGCAATCACTGGCACAGAAGAACGGGAAGACTGCTTCGCAGGTTGTCTTGAGATGGATTGTCCAGCGTGGATTGATTACCATCCCACGTTGCAGACCCCGTCACTTTGCAGAGAATCTTGATGTGATGCATTTCACGCTGAGCGACGATGATATGATAGCTGTGAGTTCGCTAAATAGGAACACACGCTCGAGCGAGGCGAATGACCCCGAGAATTTCCCTTGGTAATATAGGCCTTTGACGTTTGGATTAAAACCTTATGCCAAAGAATGCACGGGTACGCCATTTGATGTTATGTACAGCGAGGCTTTCATCGTGACCGATGTTGGTGAAGTTGAAAACCATCGACATGCCGAGGAACTTATTGCCCCATTGGCGCACCACGGCTCCACGACTAGTGATGATGACCTCTGGAAAATGGTAGTGAAGGGGCACTCGGTTGCCATCGAAGGTCATAGAGGTCTTACTATAGACGATGAAAGTGGGTAGGGCAGAAATATGTAGCAGCCATCCCTGCGATGGCACATAGTTGTAGCCATAGCCCGCACCAATGCCGATATTGGTCATCTTGAGCTGCATCCCCTGCTCCCAATCGAGTTTAGCGTGTTGTCCTTGACCCGATGCCGCCAAAAGGAAGCTGCCGGCAGAGCGTCGCTGAATGTAACTTTGCGAGAAAGCTGCTGGATAAGAGAAGCGGCGGCTGTTGAAGACGTAGAAGAAGTTCAGATTCATTGTCTTTACCTCTAACAGACCGTCAGGCAGCTCAATGCGCGCCATGCCCTCATGATCATGCCAACCCGTGAAGTTTTTTGCATTCTGATAAATGACATCGAACCCGAAACGCTTACCATATGAATTGAAGTTCAGTTCGTAATCATGGTATTTGCCCATCAGTTTGGCAGGATTAAGTGCTGCGCTGAGTGTGAAACCGAGATAACTCACACCTACACTGAGTGTCGTTTTCCTATTGGCTTCCATCTTCGAGTTGAAATGTTGGTCGTTGTCAATTCCCTTTGCTTCAATCTCTGCCCCCGACACATTCAGACGCGCAGTAATGGTCCATTTCGTCGTAGGTCGCGTGATGTATGTCGTGTCGATGTTTCCCATACGGTTGTAACGGGCAGCAAGGATGCTGTCCCTCTGTGCTTTTTCTTGCCTGTCGCTGCTTTGGGCCTTAGCCGTATTGTTGAAGATGAAGAGGGTAACTATCAATAGTAGAATTTTTCTCATTAGTATCACTGCCAATATAGTTTATCTAAGTTATGGTTTGTCTTCGGTCTAAGGAACTCGGTCTAAGGCGCTTTTGACCTTGTTATCTTACAGTCTCACGCCGAAAGATGCACGGGCGCGCCATTTATTCTGGTTGACCACTACTATATCGTCGTCGAAGATGGAGTTATTCATCACGAGGGTAATTCCTGCAAAGTAGCGGGGCGAGAAGTTATAAACGATGGCTGCACGTTCGTTGAATATCATATTAAAGCGCATGTGCTGGGCTTTCTTGCGCTCGCCGTTCACTGTGAAGTTATTGTGATTGTAAACAACGAAGGTGGGCAGCATGGAGAAATGGAACAGCCATTTTCGATGAAAAACCCAGTTGTACCCGTAACCGCCTCCGATGCCGAAGTGACCTACATGGATACGTGTGTCGGGCGCATTGGGACTGCGTTGTTTCAGTTCGTCGGTGGTCTTGATAGTACCTCCCTGATAGCTGAAGCCAACAAGCCAAGAGCCTGCAGACCGACGTTGGATATAGCTCTGTGTGAAAGCTGCTGGATAAGAGAAACGACGGTGGTTGAAGGTGTAATAGCCTGCAAGGTTGAGCACTTTCATTGTGACATCGTCCTTCTCGAGCCGTTCCATGTTATCGCCACGACGAATATCACCTGCCAGTGTGGTAGAGCGCTGATAGCTAGCATCAAGACTCAGATGACTGCTATAATAATTGAGGTTGAATTCATAATCCTTGTAGACACCTTTCCATTTGGCTGGATTGATAGCCAAACCGATTCCTATTCCACGATAGATGCCGGCTATGGAGAGGGTGGTCTTATGACTGGTCTTCAGGTCTGCCTTACAGTAGACATCGTTCACCGTTCCTTTTGCGTGAAAGGAATTGCCTGTTTGGTTAAACCTTACCTTCAACGTCAGTTTTCCTTCTGGTCGTGTGACATAGGCAGTGTCGTAGGAGGTGCGATAGTATCGGGCAGCGAGCACACTGTCAACCTGTGCACGCCTTATTTGGTCGCGCGTCTGAGCATGAAGAGCAATGACTGAAGCGCAGAGCATTAGAAACCCGGTAAACCGTATGTTGTAACCTGTAACTGTCTTTTTAAAATTCATATCCGAGGTTCAGGAAAAAATATGGTTTTTTAGTGCGATTGCTATATCCGAGGGTTGCACCGATAGGACCGACAATGGTGCTGTAGTAGTAAGCAATCTGGCCTCCAAGTAGGGTGCGGCGCTCGAACAGTTCCCTCAGCAATCCTGACTGCTGGGCACCACTCATACGGAATAATACGTAACTGCTGCCGCCGATGCGCTGCTGTGCCTGCAACTGAACAGCTACAAATTGATGGTCAACATATTCTACGTTGCCGATACCGGCGAAAGGCATTTGCTGTTCGACATAGTGGCCAAACCAGTCGCCACCGATGGTATTGCCAAAGGCGGGCGGGATGACAGAACCGAAAAGCAGACGTCCATAAAACATAGGTTGAAGAGTAAGGCGGTTGCCAAGGGTGAACGACATGCGCCAGTTTGCATTCACTTCGCTCATACCTGGCTTATCGTCCAGTTGGGTGAAGTTGTCAGTCAAATAAGAATATTCAGCCTTGAAGCGGGCTCCGCGTGTTGGGAAGTTCCAGTTGTCTTCGCTATTGTAATTGACGCGAGCATGGTAACTATAGAAATGCTCGTTCTTGAGCGCTTTTTGTATGGATGTTTCAGTGCCTAATACGTTGCGGTAGTGCATATAGTCCCATCGTAACCCATACTGAATATTGAAATGGCGTAAGTCATGGTTGATAGGAATGATTTCTGCTTGGAACTGATTGTAGCGGATATTATAGTCGCGCTCGCCTTCGAAATAAATATCCACGTCATTACGGCGGAAAGAATAAGTAAGTGTAGGACGGATAAAACTACGAGGATGGATGGTCAGTTCGCCCCGTGCCATCAAGCGCTTACCCAGTTTCAACGTGATGTCCGTGTTGATAGGAATAGCCGTTTTCAGATGAATGTCGAGCCCGAGTTGCAAAGCAGCGTACTCCTCGGTATCGTAGCGTGCACCGGCATGCAACTGTACTGACTTACGTTCTCCAGCTATGAGCACTACGCGCACACCATCAGCTTCCTTCCATTTTTTCTCCACCTCATTCCAAATACCTGGAATCATCGAGCGCGGAGTAACTCCTCTAGGTAGTTTCTCTGGTATAAGATGACATTCAGCGGTTTGGAAGAACAGGTCCACACGCATTGATGTAGTGAGTTGTTGCGCCAGATCGGCATCGATGCTGTCGTTTGGAGTGTTGGGAGAATAATCTCTCAGATGAAATTTCTGTCTCAAGAACTTCTCGTCCTGTGATGTCATATTTTCGAAGGTAAAGCCTGTGATGAGGTGCTTCTCGGTCATGACCTGCGGACGGAGCGGATGCAGGATGATAGGTTCGAAATCTTCATCGATGCCGATGAGTGGTTTCAGTGCAATGATATCATCCCAATGGCGCATGGCTTCTTCCTCTCCTCTACGGATGAGTGTATCGATAGCAGCCTGCGAGAAGCTTGCTGAGCCGTAGCCCTTCGTGTCCACCTGCATGTGAAGGTCTGTAATGGCAAGATTTTCTTCGAGTTTGTTCTTACAGTTTACGTCTATGATTTGGCTTAGGATGCTCATAGTGCCTCCCAGTTCTTCTGCACTCTTGGGTGTGCCCTGTACCGTGACACCGATAATGATGTCGGCACCCAACTCGCGGGCAAGGTCGGCAGGATAGTTGTTACGTAAACCGCCATCTACTAATACCTTGTTTCCAATTCTTATGGGTGAGAAAGCTGCAGGGATTGCCATCGAGGCACGCATAGCTTGTGGTAGTCGTCCACTATGAAAGTCTACCTCACTGTTATCGATGATGTCAGTTGCTACGCAGGCAAAAGGCTTGGGCAGGTCGTGCGTGAAGTCGAGCGAGTCGGTAAATCCCGTGCAAAGTCGGTCGAATAACTCTGCCAGATTCTTACCCTTGATGAGACCGCCTGCGTTCATGTCGCGCTTGCCGATGGTCAGTCCCGTACTGAACATGTATGTGTATTGTTTTCGTCGGTCGCTCAGGCTCTGACGTCGTAAATCTTCCTTGTCGGTGATAACGTAGCTCCAGTCCTGTACGCGAACCATCGAGTCGAGCGAATGAGCGTTGTAACCGATGGCATAAAGTCCGCCGATGATACTACCCATCGATGTGCCTGTGACAATGTCGATTGGAATCTTAGCGCGTTCCAGAACCTTTAGCACTCCGATATGTGCCATGCCTTTTGCACCGCCGCCACTTAGCACAACCGCCACTTTTTTACGCTCACCTCCCTTATCTCGTAAGCTGTGAGTCATAAGCTGTAAGCTATCGCCTCTAACCTGTAAGCCGTAAACTGCAAGTTGTAAACCAAAAGCCATTACAGCCATCAATAGCATCCTTTTCATGACTTCAATTATAATTTGGTGGCAAAAGTAGAATAAATTTTTAACTTGAATATTTTTGTTTAAAAAAACGGAAAAACAAAGATTATACTTAGAAGAACTTGACGATTTCGTCCAATTCCTTATGTCGTGGACGAGTAGGCTCTTCTGCCCTATAACCCAGTGCAATGACTGCCATGACGGTTTCGCTTTGCGGAATGGAGAACAGTTCCCTCAGTTTGTCAGCTTCGCGCATTCCCATGATGAGGGTGTCGAATCCCATTGCGCGTGCTTGAAGGATAAGATAACAATTGCTCAGACCATTGTCGTAGGCTCCCCATCCATCACCCACTTCGTTGGCTGGATTTCCTTGGAAGAAGCCTGACTTGCCTCGTTCGTATGTGGAAACAATGAGCACCGGGGCATTCTTGATTCGTTCTTTGTTGCCGCCTACCATGTTTTGTACAGCGGTAAGTTTTTCTTCGGAGATTGCCACATAATACTTTGTGGGCTGCATGTTTGCCCATGATGGAGCATCTTGAACGGACTTGAGTAGCGTACGCACTTCTGCTTCGGAAATCTTCTTCGTGGCATCATAGTTGCGGACGCTTCTTCTGGTAGTTAATACTTGGTTGAACGATGGTGTTGATGCAGATCGCTGACCTCTTGCTCCAGTTCTAGCCTGAGTGGTATTGGTATTGTTTTGTCGCACTCTGCTTCTTTGATTCTGCGCCTCTGCAATGGTTGTGCTTAGCAGGAGGGCTGCTATGATAATTATATTCTTCATCATTTTAATACTGCTTTTACGTCGGTAATCATGTCTTTGTGTTGCTCGTCAGGCTCTGTGAGTGAAGAGGCAAGTGTAATGTTGCCTGTTTTATCTTTTGTAGAGAAGGTGCCTGAGTAGATGATATCGCTGGCTTGGTAGAGGGTTGCCTCGACCATTACCTTGTATTTGCCTTGTGGAACAGCACGTCCCAATTGGTCTGTAAAGTCCCATGTAAAGGTCTGAATGCCGCTTGCTTGTGGAGTAGCTCCCGAGAACGCATCTAATTGTTGGTCGGATTGCTCGCTTGCTTTTGCGGTTTTCACCCATGTGGGTACACAAGCTGGGCGTACCACATATCCACGCTGTGCTGGTTGACCTCCACGCGACCGCCCTTTGGTGGTGTATGCAGTAACAAAGAGGGTCTTTACCACTTCACCTTTCTCATTCTCTATCCACACGGCATACTGGTTGGAACCAGGACCTGCCTGTTTCTGATAGTTGAATGTCACTTCAAGACACTGTGTTTTTGCTGATTTGCTTTTGTTCTGAGCAATTACCTGCATTGGCAATAGAACTGCTGCAAAAGATATGATGAATGCAGCAGCATCTGCGATTGTTACGCTTAAAATTCTTTTCTGTTTCATGGCTAAAACATTTTTGACGTTGCAAAGATAAGGAAAATGGATTAATTGTTTAATAGTTTAAGCGGTGAATTGCGCTTTTTTCTCCTTCTTTTTACAAAATTGTAAGAAAATAGCGAAAAAACTATAAGTATTTATTTGTGATATAATCAACTTTGTTAAGGAAAATGTAGGGCAATGATATAGTAGTTTGCGCAAATGCTTATATTTGCTGATTAAAAAAGGGCACCCTCTAAGGAATAAATAATAGTTTTTTTTTCTATTTTCTGTCATTGAATAGATATTTTCTCTTAAGGGAAAAAAAAGTTACCCTTAAGGGTGGCAAAAATTCCCATTAGGGGGAACAAAGATATGATCGCTTGGAAGTAAGAAGTCAAAAGTCAAAGGTAAAAAAGCGCCTAAGAGTGAGTCATTTAGACCGAAGAAAGGGCAAATGGTTCGGCATATAGCATGCTTGTAGAACCCTTAGAACGGCCATTGTCGCAAAATTATAAGTTATTTGATGAAAAAATGTAAGTCTTGGTTCATATTTATCCGTAACTTTGCAGCGTGAAAAAAAAAAGCAGATGGGCGCATCTGTTGAGAACAACCATAGAACCAAAATACTACTTTAAAAAAATGATAAGATTAATATATATTCGGCTGGACATATTATTCCCAGCCTCCACATGGTTGATTAGGTATAACTCATAAAAAAAGGTTTTAATGTTGTTAAGCAAAAAGGCGCATCGCGAAGATGCGCCTTTTTGTGTCATTTTGGTTTAGGGAATCAACTACGTCTTGTGCCTATCGAAATGATACCGTCAACTTCCTCATCAGTCGTAGCCCAGCTCGTTACAAATCGGCAGGCGGTGTTAGTGGAATCGACGGGGCACCACTCTTCGAAGCCGATGTGTTGGCGTAGAGGTTCCAAATCATCGTTGGGAATGATGAAGAACTGCTGGTTGGTAGGCGAATCAATGAATGGGCGGTAGCCTCTGTGCTCAATGAAAGCGCTGCGTAGACGCATGGCTAATGCTACGGCACGATGGCCGATGTGTAGGTATAAGGGTAAATTGTGCCTACTCTCATCTATAGGGTGAGAGTCTATATTTCCCTTAATAGGAAGTGCAGAAAATAATGCTTCAAACTGCACACCCACTACACGGCTCTTGGCAAGTAGCGCTCCGTGACGTTTGATGCGGCTGAGCATATGGGCTGGGGCATCTCCCTTGGGAAAGACTACGGCCTCGCCACAAAGTGCACCGCATTTCGTGCCTCCGATGTAAAAAATATCGGCTAATTGAGCCAACAAAGGGAGAGTCACATCTTCACTTGCTGCTAATCCGTAAGCCAGTCGTGCGCCATCGATATATAGTAGCATACCATATGTGTGGCACACTTTATGCAGGGCATAGAGCTCTGATGCTGAATAAAGCGTTCCCAGTTCAGTGGGCAGCGTGATATAGACCATTCCCGGGCGAACCATGTGCTCTGCAGTGGCATCATCGAAATAGGCCTTAAGCCACGACTGCAACACCTCAATGTCGAGTTTGCCTTCGTGACCAGGCAGGGCGATGACTTTATGTCCGGTAAATTCTACCGCACCTGCTTCATGTACATTGATATGGGCTGTATCGGCACAAAGCACACCCTCATATGGCTGCAGTGCGCAATCAATGATGGTTGCATTGGTCTGAGTGCCGCCAGCCAGAAACCATATCTGTGCATCGGGAGCCTCGCAAGCATTACGGATCAATTGGCGTGCATGCTCGCTAAAGCGGTCGTCGCCATAGCTTTGCGTACGTTCGTTGTTTGTCTCGATGAGGCGACGTAATACTGCCTCGTGTGCCCCGTTGTTGTAATCACTTTCAAAGTGTATCATGGTAATTCTCTGTCGTTCGGAAACTGTAGAATTCCTGGAATTAGACTTTAGATGCTAGATGCTGACCTCTAACCCAAATTAGAACTTATACCTGATACCTGCACAAAGAAAGCCCTTTTCGCCGATACCAAGTTCACCAAAACCGCGGAGCTTGCCACCGAACTCAATTCCCAATGCTGTAGCGTTGAACATAAAAGTAGTCACAGTCTCTTTCTTAATTTCATTGCCGTTGTTATCCAACTGTCCCTTCACTTTTGAGCTTGGATCGATGGTGGCAGCCATGATACCTGCTGCTAGGCCCGAATACATACCAAAGCTCTTTTTGCGCAACCAGTTAAACTTAACTGCTGGCATAAAGGTCAGATATGTCACATCGCAAGCATCCTTGCTTGACTTTGCATCTACTTCACAGTTCGCATATTCTGCAATAGCACCCACGCCTACGACAGGGCTTATGTGATAGTAGTATTCGGCACCTATAGGTCCCCAGAAACTGCTTTGACCACCCACGCTGAACGAGAAACCTTCGATATAGGTGGAAATAATGTCGGATACTGATCCTATACCATAGAATACACCGACTTCATGCTTAGGTTCATCACTTTGGGCGTTCACACTCATTGTAGCCATCATAGCGACTACGGACATTAAAAGAATCTTCTTCATGTGTTTTAACAATTTGAAATATAAAGTATATGTATATTTGAGGGTACAAAGGTAAGAAAAAAAGGTCAATTGCTAACGATGAGACACATAAAAACACTCTTTTTGTTTGGTTGAATGGTAGAAAAAGTGTAAATTTGCAGGTAAATAAATTCATTAAACGATGAACAGATTTCTTTTTTGTATGTTGCTTGCCGTTCCGGCATATTTGTTTTCAGTAGCTCAACAGTTTGAAAAACCAACTCGCGTGTTCTTGATGCATAGTAGTGGTAATCACCTGAAGATGGACACGAGCGTGGGCGGTGTGCTGGAATCTTCAACAGTGGCTAATCCTCAGAGGGTGACGTTTATTCCTGATGGGAAAGGTTATTATAATATTAAGGTCGATGGTGCAGAACCACGTTTCTTGGCGCAGCATAATACGTGGAACACTACGTTTATTGCCGATTCTGCCTCGGACAAGGCGAAGTTCTCGATAGAGAGTGCTTCGAAGTATCTGGTGAGAATACGCTGTAAATCGAACAACAAATGTATTGGTACGGATAGCAATGATGCAGGGCAAAAGGTATTTTCTGATAAAAGTGGTGACGACATAAAGCATCAATGGTATTTCAGCGATAATGTCAAGGCGACACTTCCTTCTGATACTATGACCTATGTGGTGAATCCGCTTGTGGTTCGTCAGCATTTCGATGGTTGGGGAGTCTCACTCTGTTGGTGGGCCAATATGTGTGGCAAATGGAGTGACAAGAAGATTGACGAAATAATCACTTGGCTAGTGAGTCCTACGGGTTTAAATTACAGCCATTTCAGATATAATATAGGTGGGGGAGATGATCCGAATAACAAGAATTGCACGGCTCACCACATGGGGAATGGTAAGGGTCTGAGAGCTGAGATGGAGGGTTTCAAGGACTCCAGTGACGATGAATACCATTGGGACAGAGATGCTGCTCAGCGTAAGATCCTGTTGAAAATCAAGGAAAAACGTCCTGATGCTGTCTTTGAAGCTTTTAGCAACTCATGCCCGTACTACATGACATATAGTGGGTGTGTGAGCGGAAACAAGGATGGCGGGAAAGATAATCTACGCCCAGATTATTATAAGGAGTTTGCACATTATCTGGTTGATGTTTGTAAGCACTATAAGGATGAGTATGACATTGAATTCAAGACTCTCGAACCGTTTAACGAGTCAGTGACAAATTTCTGGTATGCAAATGGAGTGCAGGAAGGATGCCATTTCGATTATAGTTCGCAGGTAGCATTCATTAAGGTGTTGTCACCCATTCTGAAAGCATCGGGGCTGAAGACAGTAATATCTGCCTCGGACGAGACAAATGTGGGTTTGTCAGTCGAGGGTTTTAAGCAATATAAGAACGGAGGCGTGTTACCGTTGGTGGGACAATGGAATACGCATACCTATTCGGGGAACAATCTCGATAGGGTCCATGTCAGCCAGTTGGCACGCGAAATCAATATGCCTCTATGGATGAGCGAGGTCGGTTCGGGCGGAAATGGCATCGGTGGAAATCTGGCTTTGACGCAGAGGCTATTCGACGATATGCGATATATTCAGCCAGAGGCATGGATAGATTGGCAATATATGGAAGAGGCGAATGATCAGTGGTGTACCATTAGAGGAAGTTTCAGCCAGCAGACATATTACAAAGTGAAAAACTTCTTTGTTCGCCAGCAGTGTAGCCGGTTTATCAAGCGAGGATATGATATCATTACTTCACTTTGTAATCAGTCATTAGCTGCTATGAATCCTGCTCGTGACACCCTCGTAGTGGTGCTGTTGAACGAAGGTTCGCCGACAACTCATAATATAGACCTGTCACTCTTCGATGAACTGCCAGCGCAATCAAAAATGCGAGCATATCGCACTTCTGTGAATGAAGACCTCGCAGTGGTGAGAAACTATGTTTTGAAGGGTAAGATGCTTACCGTAAACCTTCCGGCGCAGAGTATTACCACGCTGATGATTCCTGTGAAGGTGGATTATGTTGCCGAAACACAACCATTACGAACAGATTGCGAATATCTCATTGTTCCTCGAAATGAGAATATGAGAGCGCTTTCGGCAACAGGAAGCAGTGTCACAATTCAAGATATTGACTATGGTGAAGCACAACGATGGACGCTTACAGAGCAGGACGGTGCTTATATTATTCAGAATGCGCTGGGGCTGAAGCTGACAGGGCATCGCACTGCCAATAGCTCTTCTCTGACAGCCTATAAGCAGAATGCGCGTGAACAGACTTTTTCAATCGAATCCATAGACTTCCCATATTATAAGATTCTGCTTTCACAAAGCAAGAAGTACGCCCTTGACCTGGAACATGAAGGAACAGGAGCTGGCACGGTAGTAGATACATGGGAATATACTGCCAATACAACAACACCTACTCATCGCCAATGGATGTTCTTTCCTTTAACAGGTAGTCAGTCCAATACGGACGCTATTTCTGAAATTGTAATGACTGACGGAAGACAAGGGGTCGTGTCGGACATGAATGGCATCTACGACATGTCGGGTCGGCGTATTGCAAACACTTCTTCCTTACCTTTCTTATCGCCTGGGATTTATATCATCCGCTATAATGGCGAAGTGCAGAAAGTTATGAAATGAAACTTTCTGCACTCCTATAGCCTACAGAATCGGAACTAACCGTTCAAAGCTGTTTTTGATTACTTTGTATCTTTCGTCAGCCTATAGGCAATGACGTCATGGCCCTTGACGATGAGTTTACGTTCCGCCTTGTTTTGTTTCGAGGTCTTACCTTCTTGCTTGTGTGTCCAGAGATTATAGACACGGTAGACGGTGGTGTCGAAGTTTGTGCTAAGGTGGCTCACTTCATCATCTGTGAGGTTGAAGTCCTGCCAGTTGAGGTTGAACGTGATATCTTGCTCTGTAGGGTTGAGCAAGGTGAAGGCCCAGTCGCCACCTGCTAGGGGCTTGAACCAGAATTGAAGCCCTGCCTCGTCTTTATAACGGAGTCCCTGTACACCGAGGGTGTCTTGGTCGATGGCAATCATGTCGCGGTTCATGAGGATGTCGCGAGTAGCTTGATTCATATTACGCAGGTCGTTGCCAAGGATAAGTGGAGCAGCCATCATGCACCACATTGTGAAGTGAGCACGATCTTCGTTTTCAGTCATTCCGTTTCCAACTTCAAGCATATCGGGATCATTCCAATGATTGGGTCCTGCATATTTGCGCAGGGGACCGTTCTGGTCGATAATGCTCATTACAGTCTGTCCCCAACCACGCTGACGGGGTGTGCCGGCAAATTTTGAAGTGATGTCGCCTGTAGTGCGCCATGAGTGACCGACTTCGGCTGCCCACTCCCAAGGTTTGTTGTTGCCCCATTCGCACATACTGAAGAAGATGGGACGACCTGCTGCTCGCAATGCATCGCGCATCAAGGTATAGGCGCCACGAGGATTGATATTGTTCGTGTTACACCAGTCGTACTTCAGATAATCAACTTCCCAACGGGCATACTGAATAGCATCCTGATATTCATGTCCCAATGAGCCAGGCATTCCTGCACAGGTTCTGCTACCAGCATCACTATAGATACCGAGTTTTAGTCCTTTACCGTGCATATAATCGGCCAATGCTTTCATTCCACTGGGGAATTTCGTTGCGTCGACCTGAATGAATCCGTCAGCATCGCGCTGACCGTGCCAGCAGTCGTCGATGTTGATATACACATATCCCACATCGCGCAGGCCTGTTTCGGCCATAGCATCGGCAATGCCCTTAATGATATCCTCGGATATGTTACCTTGGAAACGATTCCATGAACTCCATCCCATTTGTGGGGTACGAGCCAGACCTTCCCATTTTCCGCCACCATTGCGGCGAGGCTGTGCTTGCACAGACAATGCCATCAGAGCGCAAAGGACGCCCAAAACAGCGATTTTAGTTTTCTTCATGATGTGTAATTTAATTATTCTTTATTAATCTTACTTCATAGATTTCTCCAATTTGCTTACTAGGCTTTGCGACGAACTTTACTCTGACTTGTGTCTTTCCTTTCAGCAGGTTGGATGGAATGGGGTATACCTCATATTTGAACTCTGAGATGCGGTATTTACCCGTGTTGTTCACCTCCTTTATTAATACGTCATCGACGAGGATGTCGAACTCATGGCTCTTCCACTCTCCTACACCCCAGTACTTGAGTCGTAATGAAAGTTCTGTCAGGCTACCTGTCTGCATCAAGTAGCTAAAATAGTGACCGTCTCTGGCATCGCGATAGAACACATCGTTGGTGTTTCCCACTTGTGAGCGGTCGGTTTCCATCTTGTGGTCAGTTTCGGGCTGCTGCTCACCTGGCTGCACCTTATCGACGGTGCGTGCTTCAAGTGCTTGGCGTTCTTGCTCCTGACGGGCGAGGTTGTCGAGATAGCTTTTATAACTCTCCTCAGAAAGGGCGAGCCAGTACATCATATATCGCGAATCATGGAGTTCGAAGAAAGGCATCAGTTCGTTGTGGATACCATTCTCCATCTTGGTGTTAAGCATATAATGCAGAGGCTTGCCCTCGATAGGCATCAGCGTGTTGGCAATGTCTTCGATGTTGGCATTGATGAGCATAGGTGCTTGGTCGATGGGTAGTTTCTTTCCACCTGCATACTGTCCGAAACGGCTGTCATCAGCAATAAGATGTGCCAAATCTTCAGTACCTGTCTTCATAGCGAGCAGGATTGGACCATGCATCAAGGCAATGTACTGTGGCACGTTGGGCAGGTATTGAATGCTGTTATGCATTGGGAAGTGGACATCTACATAGTCGCCCTTCTTCCACTGTCGGTCGATAGTGACATACGATGATGGACCGCTGATGATATTGACAGGCTTGCCATTTACCGTTACTTCCAATTCTCCTGGCTTCACCCAATTGGGATAGCGAACTAGCAATGGGAACTTACCCTTGCCCTGAGTAATAGAGATGCGAGAGGTCTCACTGTATGGGAATTTTGTCTCTTGACGCAGGGCGATGCTCTTCTCTTTCCAGTTCAACTCTGATGCCACAAAGAGATTCACGTAGATGGCATCTCCTACATGAGTGTAGACAAACTGGCCGTACTTACCATGATTTTCCATACCTGTTCCCACGCAGCACCACATGGCTTCGTTGGGGGCTGAGTAGTTACGATAATGGCGTGGACGGGCGGGTGTGAAATAAACGTAGCCACCATGCTCTGGATGCTGGGTAGAGAGGATATGGTTGAAGGTTGCTAGTTCATAAAAGTCAGCATAGCGTGCCTCTGGGTTACGGCGATGCAACTCCTCGGTTAGCTTCAGCATATTGTTTGTGTTACAACTTTCGGGACCGTCAATGTCGTTGATAAAATCTGTACATGCCTCCTTGCTTGGGAAGTGTTCGCGGCGACTGTTTCCGCCAAAGGCCAATGACCGTTCCCCTGTGACAATATCCCAGAAAAAGTCGGCAGCACGGTGATACACCTCTTCGCCAGCAAGTTCAGATATGCGCTCAAAACCCACTACTTTGGGCACTTGGGTGTTGGCATGCATGTTGTCGAGGTTGTCTACTCGTTGAGACATTGCATTCAGCAGACGATGATGTGAGAAGCGCTTGGCCACATCAAGGTATTTCTTTTCTCCTGTGATGGCGTAAGCATCGGCCAATACCTCGTTCATGCCTCCATGCTCCATGCCCAACATTCGTTCCATTTGAGCATCACTGAGACCGTCTGTAAGGTCGATGGCCCAGTCACAGAAGCCGAGAAATAGCTTCTTGGCCTGTTCATTGCCGCAATACACCCATGCGTCACGTAATCCGGCATACATCTTGTGCAGGTTGTAGAAAGGTGCCCATGATCCGTTGTAGACCCCAAAGTCTCCTTTTTTGAAGTTTGACCAAATGCGCTCGCTGTTAGGCATGCCACCTACATAACCCTTTCCCCACTCTGGGTGGTTCTTGACGTTTGCATCTGCACATTCCTGCAGTTCGCTAATCATATACTCCATGCGCTGTCGGCACTCCTCGTTTCCTGTCGCAGCATTCATGGCCATTGCAGTGAGATAGTGACCGCCCACATGTCCATCCAATCCATCCCAGTTGGGATAGGTTGGTTTCTTGGGTGTAAGTCCCGCCTCCTTGCGGTAAGGAGCCAGCATACGGTCGCAATCGTATTGCAATAGTGTTTTGATATTCAGATCGCGAGCGGTCTTCAATGGCCCGTCCAACAAGGTTACATCACCCAGTGGAAACTCATCGTTGTAGAGTCGGTCCTGTGCCTCAGCATGTAGTGCGAAAAGCGAAGCGAAAAGGGTGAAGAGCGGAGTAAGTAGTAGAAATAGATTCTTTTTCATTTTTTCGGCTCTGTTGATTTATTTGTTAAAAAAATAATTTGTAAAAGACATTGCAAAGATACACATTAATTGTGACATACGAGCGCTAAAAGACGGAAAAAGAGCATTTGTAAGCTTCTACATCCTTATACTTACTGCTATTTGTTCAAATTTTTATCTCAAATAGTACATAATTCGTTTTTTTTATCTATATTTGCAAGCAAAAGACGATAACATGAAAACGTTTAGGCTGGTCGCTATTTTTGCGATTCTTTTCGTGTCAATGAACATATCGGCTCAGTATGCTCGCCTGTACACCACGCAGAACGGGTTGAAATCTAGTGCGCTTCAGTCTACTCAATTCGACTCGAAAGGCATAGCATGGATTTCAGGAATTGGTACGCTACAGTTGTTCGAGGGAACCACATTTATAGATGTCCTTAAGGATAAGGGTGAATTGGCGAATACGGTTTTTCATGGTGTCATGGAATATACTGATGACAGGTATTGGCTTGTGACGAGTAATGGCTTATATCTTTATGATATGCATACTAATCATTTACAGCATGTCATTATCAGTAGCGAAGAACGTGAAACATCGATACCCCTCAACCACCTGATTGCCTATCCGAAGACCGATTATGCTCTGATTACCACATCCGGTTTTGGCCTGTTTGTGCTTGATATGGCTACTCAGCAGGTTGATACTGTACTGACCCAACAAATTATGTCGCTTATAGGTGTACGTCTGTTCCGCAATGTGGTCATCGATGACGAGCAGTGCTTGTGGGGTAGTGGTGTTGGGAACAACCTGTTTTGCGTGGATTTGAAGACGATGAAACGTCGTTCACTCACTATCACCGCAGAGGCTCAGGCCGTTCTCGATCGCAGCAACGTGTATGCTTTCTGTAAGTTGCGCGATTCGCATCACCTGCTTATTGCTACCAACGAGGGTGTCCTCATATACGATCATACCCAACAATGTGTACGTACCTTAAGAGGACCTGCAGCACCACGAATGACTGTGGCTCGTATCATGCAGACACGCGACGGGAAGATTCTTGTAGGGACTGACAGCCGCGGACTATGGCAGTTGGATATGAAGAGCGAGGAACTTACCCCTTATCGTGTGACCAATCAGCACATCGACCTCACGTATGCTAAGATTCGTTCGCTCGATGAGGATGATGAAGGAAATATTATCGTAGGTATTTATCAAAAAGGTGTATTGCTGATTAGCGACATACATGACAATTTCGTGTATCTTCCGGTATCGCTCACTTCGCGTCAGGCAAATGTAGCTTGTGTGACATCGATATCTACCGACCGTCAGGGCAACTATTGGGTGGCTACTGATGGCTGCGGAGTGTTCCGAAGTGCTAATTATGATTTGAGCGATGCTGTGCTCATCGATCGTGGCCTCACATCATTGCAAGTACAGACGATCAAGGTCGATTGTGACGGTGTGGTGTGGGTTGGCTCGTTCGGAGGTGGCATACAATGTTTGCAGGGTGACAGGTTTGTCACGCCTGAATGGTTGCAGTCGCTTAGCAGTCAGCCCGTCATGACTATGGCTTACGATGCTGCCCGTAACCTAATGTACATCGGTACGAACGGAAGTGGAGTGCTGATGCTCAATCTTACCACTCACGAAATTACGCCTCTCATGCGCTATGGTGACTTTAACTCGTGGACGGTTGCTCTCTATTGCGATTCGCAGGGCATTGTGTGGTGTGGAACCGTGAGTGAGACATTCCGTTTCGACCCTGTTACACATCTGCTTAAGGATGTAAAATTTGCCGATAGTCTTCAGGTGGCTGCCAGAGCCTTTGTCGCCGATGGTGAGGACATGCTCATCGGTTCAAACGTAGGATTGTTCAGGGTAAAGGGTTCTGCATCTCTTGAGTCACCGCACTTGCAGGTGGGCGTCAAGATAGCCGACCTGAACGTCATGTCCATTGAGCCCACTTCTTCAAGCCTCTGGGTGGCAACAGCCGATGCTATCGTGCGTATCGACCGCCAGTCACACTCTTTGTACACTTATACATCCTTCGATGGCTACTACATCGGTGAATTTCATAAGATGGCGTCTTTCCAATCGCCCTCACATGTCATCTATTACGGAGGTGACAACGGTGTTATTGCCTTCAATGCTCAGCATCTACGACAGCAGCAACCTCTGACCAACTCACTTATTCTGACCAGCCTACGGGTGAATGGCGCGCCATACGACTATTCACCGTTTAGCAGCGACAACCTGCTCGATAGTTCGCTCAGATATGCTACTGAATTGGTAGTGCCTCACGATCAGAACACCCTTGCTTTTACCTTCAGTGTGCCCAACTACTCAACCCCTAACCGCATCTTCTATCGCTATCGTCTCGAGGGTTACGAGACTGGATGGCATGAGTCGATGTCGAGCCACGACGCCTACTATGCCAGTTTGCCGCCAGGCTCCTATAGATTGATTGTTCAGGCTTTTTATGAGACAGGTCGCCAGGCTGTGGTAGAACGAGTGCTTCGCATCAGTGTGCGCCATCCGTGGTATGCCTCATGGTGGGCGTGGTGTGTCTATTTGCTTTTGGCTCTCCTCGCATCATACTATCTTTACCATACATACCGCATCCGTCAGCGTCAGCGTCAATTACTCTCACAAGTGCGTCATGCCGAACAAATCAAGGAAGCGAAGTTGCGTATGTTTACCAGTATTGCACATGAGATGAAGTCACCGCTTACTATGATCGTATCGCCGCTTCGCCAGCTGATGAGTGAGGAAGAGAAGGAGGTTATTGCCCCCTCTGGCTTACCCTCAAAGGGGAAAACAAAAGAGGGTAAGACGCTTACGACCAGCGAACAGCGTCAGAGTCTATACAAGATGATGAGCATGAACTGCGACCGTCTATTGCGTATCGTGAAGCAAGTGACAGACATCCGTAAGATTGACAGCGGGCAGTTTAAACTGCACTTCTCCGAAGTCAACTTTGCCGCGTATGCCGACAATATTTTCAAGTCGTTCTCAGGCTATGCGGTCTCGAAACGCATCTCGTTTGTCATAGAGCATAGCGACCACGAAGCCCTTTTGTGGCTCGATCCTGAACACTTTGAGAAAATCCTAGCCAACCTGCTCTCCAATGCGTTCAAGTTTACTCCCGAGGGTGGTCGTGTCATCGTGCGCACCCGTACAACCCCTTCCCAGTTTGAACTTCGCGTCTACAATAGCGGTTCGTCTATTGCCCCATCTGACTTGCCTCATATTTTCGAACGATTCTATCAGACCCAAAACGGCGAGTCGCACAAAGAGGGGTCTGGCATTGGCCTCAACCTTGCAACCGAATTGGTTAGTCTGCACCACGGAACCATCACTGCTACCAATGTCGACCCCGATGGAGTAGAGTTCATCCTCCGCTTCCCCATGGGGTCTGCGCATTTGACTGCTGATGAGTGCGAGGCTCCATCATCCCCCCTCATGAGTGAGAGAATAAGGGAGGAGAACGAACTGGCCGACTCTTCTGGTTACGCAGCATCTCCAGACTATGCAGTAGAACCCGAAACCACAGAACCGTCTGGTCGTCAACCTCTTGTGCTCATTGTCGATGACGACGAGAGTCTCTGCCACTATGTTTCAGATATCCTTCATGATCACTATCGAGTGGTTGAGGCATACGACGGTAACAGTGCCTGGCAGCATATTCTCACCCAACGTCCTGATGCTGTGGTAACCGACATTCGTATGCCGTTGTGCGATGGCATCACCCTTTGTCGCCGTATCCGCAGCAACCCCGATACCGATAACCTGCCCATTATCATCCTCACCAGCGAGAGTAGCGATCGTACCCACATTTATAGTCTCGACCTTGATGTCGATCACTTCATCAACAAGCCGTTCAACCCACTCATGCTTCAAGGAGCAGTGGCTCACAGCATCAGAGTACGGGAGCGCACTATGAGTCGTCTGCGCCGCACCGAGGTGGGTTTTGACTACAACGACACCACCATCGACTCGCCTGACGACCACCTGTTCCTCCGAGTCATCCAGGCAATCAAGGCACATATCGACGACACCACGTTCGGCGTCAACCAGCTTGCAGCCGAGGTGGGTGTGAGCCGTGTGCAGTTGGGCCGTAAGATGAAGGAACGCTACGGCATGTCGCCCATTAGCTTCATCCGCTCCTACCGTTTGAAACAATCTGCCTACCTATTGGTTAACAATCAAGTAAGTATCTCAGATGTGGCCTACCGCATGGGTTTCTCATCTCATCCTTATTTTAGCAATGTGTTCCGCGAGTATTTCGGTATGTCGCCCAAGGAGTTTGTCGCCTATTATTCAGATAGTGCCAACGAAGAAATGCTTCAGAAACTGTTGGAGAATTAGCATACTGCATATAGGTGTAAGTGCAATTCAGAAAAAAGCATAAAACGAGCAACTACACGGCTTATACGATTATACTAGGAATCCCGGTGAAGGTAATTTAAAACCATTATTTGTGAAATTAACTCTTTAATTAAATAAGTCTATGATACATTTACATGAAGAAGCGGCACGCTGCTTGTTGTGCGAAGATGCTCCTTGTACGAAAGCGTGTGGGAATGGTGATCCGGCACGAGCCATACGTGCCATCCGATTTGATAATGCCAAGAATGCATGGCGTTGGACTGAGGGATGTAGCGATGCAGACCTCGAACGTGCGGAGCAGGCGTGTATTCATTATGACAGATCGATTCGCATCCGAGAATTGCTTTCGGTGGCTAATGATACGTTATCACGTAATGATATAACGTCATCACAAAACCCCGAGTTAGGAATCTCTTTCTGCGGCATCCATTGCGAGAATCCCTTCTTTTTGGCTTCGTCGGCCGTATGTACCAACTACGAAATGGTGGCACGTGCTTTCGATGCAGGATGGGCAGGTGTGTTCTACAAGACCATCTGCAAGCAGGACATCCGAGAAGTATCACCACGTTTCGATGCGGTGAAAGAGGGTACCCAGTTCATCGGCTTCCGCAATATGGAACAGTTGAGTGAAAACCCACATGAGGTTGATTTCGAAATCCTGCGCCGGTTAAAGCAGAACTACCCCTTAAAGGTTGTCGTGGCGAGCATCATGGGGCAGACGGAGGAAGAATGGATAGAACTTGCCAAAATGGCTGAGGATGCAGGATGTGATGCAGTGGAACTCAACTACTCTTGCCCGCAGATGCGCGAGAGCGGAATGGGAAGCGATGTTGGCCAGGATCCAGAATTGGTAACTTTCTTTACGGCATATGTTAAGCGCAGCGTGAAGATTCCTGTGATTCCGAAGATGACACCCAATATTGCGCATATTTCTCAACCTGCTATGGGAGCATATTTTGCAGGGGCTGATGCCATCTCTGCCATCAATACCATCAAGAGCGTAACACTTGGAGAGGGGTCAGAAGTGAATGGATGTCAAACGGGTTCGGGCTATTCTGGTAAGGCTATCAAACCAATTGCATTGCGCCATATCCTCGCAATGGCAAAGAATCCCATTATGAAGAAGATAGAGTATAGCGGTATTGGAGGAATTGAGACATGGCGTGATGCGCTGGAGTTTATTCAACTGGGTTGCCGCAACGTACAGGTATGCACAGCTGTCATGCAGTATGGTTACCGCATCATTGATGACCTTATTTTAGGCATGCAGACCTACATGGCGGAGCGTGGTATTGAACGTATGGATGAACTCGTGGGCGAACTGCTGCCTAAGTTCTTCCTGCCTGCTGACTTGGACCGCAATACGAGAGTACTTCCGAAGTTCGAACGTGAGAAATGCATCGGCTGTGGACGCTGCCATATTTCTTGTCAGGATGGAGGCCACCAGGCTATTACTTTCGAAGAGCGTCAGCCACATCTTGTCGGTACCAAGTGTGTTGGCTGCCACCTATGCCGCCTTGTATGTCCTACAGGTGCAATTGGACTGTCGAAGCGGTTCCAACTAAAGGGTTAAATACAGAATGACGGAATTACAGGCTGTTCCCGTAATTCCGTCATATCTTGAAGGAATCGCTTCCTATGACAATCCTTCGATTTCTCCGTTTTTGATACTGATGCGTTCTGCCTGAGGATTCTTGGGGAGGCCTGGCATGCGAAGCATGTCGCCAGCAATTGCTACAATCATCTCGCTACCGCAATTGAGGATAATATCGCGGATGCGGATGGTGAATCCTTCTGGTGAACCGTAACGGGTAGAGTCGGCAGTGAAAGAAAACTGGGTCTTTGCTATGCAGACAGGGTAGTGGGCGATGGCACCATCCTCATCAGTAAAGGTGGCACGCAGGTCTTCCAATTTTTTCTTGGCTGTCTTACTGTATTCCACACCCGAAGCACCATAGATGCGCTTGCAAACCTTTTCTATTTTATCCTCCAGCTGATCTGCTTCCTTGTAGGTGAAGCGGATGGGTAGTGGCTTTATGCGCTCGATGGTGTCAACCACGGTTTGTGCTAGTTCTGTGGCTCCTTCTCCGCCTCTTAGGAAGGCTTCGTTGACAGCAAATCCCACTCCTAAGTCCTCACAATTCTTACGTACAATATCTATTTCTTCCTCTACATCACTGTCGTGACGGTTGAGTGTGACTACGACAGGCTGGCCGAAACCTTGCATGTTGCGGATGTGACGGTTGAGGTTCTTTAGACCTTCAGTCAGTCCTTTGGCATTAGGCTCCTTAATCTGTTCGAGAGGTACTCCACCATGCATCTTCAGTCCTTGCGTTGTGGCTACGATGACCACCAATCGGGGTAGAAGCCCTGTTTTACGGCATTTGATATCGAAGAACTTCTCTGCGCCAAGGTCAGCACCGAAGCCTGCTTCTGTCACTACGTAATCGCTATAACTCATTGCCATCTTTGTGGCTAATACACTGCTACAGCCGTGAGCGATGTTGGCAAAAGGACCGCCATGGATGAAAGCAGGTGTATGCTCGGTAGTCTGAACGAGGTTGGGGTTGAGTGCATCGCGCAGCAGCACTGTAATCGCTCCTGCTACCCCAAGGTCTTTTACTTTGAAGAGCTTTCCATCGGCAGTGATGCCCAGCACGATGTTTTCTATACGACGCTGCAAATCCTCCTCGCTAGTTGCCAGACAGAGGATAGCCATCAGTTCGGATGCGGGAGTAATATCGAATCCTGTTTCAGATACTACGCCGTCGCCTCGCAGGCCTGTCACTACATTGCGTAGCGAACGGTCGTTCACATCGAGCACTCGTTTCCAGAATATCTCACGTAGTGAAAATCCGTCCTTGCGATGCTGGTAGAGATAGTTGTCCAGAAGTGCGCTGATGGTGTTGTGAGCCGAAGTCACAGCATGGAAGTCACCAGTGAAATGCAGATTAATCTTCTCCATTGGCAGTACCTGAGCATATCCTCCACCAGCCGCGCCACCCTTCATACCAAAGCATGGACCTAATGACGGCTCGCGTAGGGCTACTGCAGCTTTCTTGCCGATTTTGTTCAGTCCCAGAGTCAATCCGATACTGACGGTGGTCTTACCGATACCAGCCTTTGTCGGACTAATGGCAGTCACCAATATCAGCCGGCTTTGTCTGACCTTTTCTTCGTCGATAAGTTCTATGGGCACCTTGGCCATGTATCGTCCGTAGGGATCAATTTTCTCAGGCTCGATGCCCAGTTGGGCGGCTATCTCGCTGATGTGTTTAAGTTCACATTCACGTGCTATCTGTATGTCTGTTTTCATCTTTTGTTTAATGCTTATTGGCTTATTGGCTTAATAGTTTAAAAGTTTAATGTTTAAGGGGTTATTCTTTATTTTACGAGCACCTTGTGGGTATGTCCGTCGGCATCGATGACGATGTTGATACCTTCATGCAACTGACCATTAGTAGACATGCGTCCATTGAGGTCGTAGGTGCGATTGATTCTTGAAGACTGACCATTGGCCATGATATCACGGATGGCGGTATCATTGCCCAAGTAGCGGAGTCGACATTCCGCAATGAGATATTCCTGCATGCCGCTACCTACTTCGCGGAATTGGATGATGTAATTGCCCTTGTTGGTGATTTCGAAATCAAGGGTGTTTCGCTGGGCAGGTGAGAGGTCACCTGCGTAGTTGCCATTGACATTCGGGCTTGCTTTCAGCGTAGCCGAAGTCTTGATGGCTGCCCCGCTGCTGCTGAGGATGCGTGCCTGATAGTTTGGTGTTCCCTTCCATGCTGCCATAGCGAATACAAGTTGGTAGTTGCCTGGCTCGAGTGTCAGCAGATAGTTGTTCAACCGGCCGTATTCAGCACTGGTGGTACGCCAATAGAGAGCCTTACCCTGATAGCCTGTCATACCTGTGAAGGTACGAGGACCGCTACCGTTTTGGGCAGGATAGTTACGGACGTCATTTCCATCAGTGGTACGCCATCCCATAGGCAGGGCTCCGCTACCGACTTGGCTGAAGTCGAGTTCGTAGATGGCTGCCGTATCATAGAATGCAGGCTGGATGGTCACATTGTCGTCGGGCATGACGAAGTTAGTCGTTGTGGCTCCTTTTTGGAATGCGATAGTCTTGCCTTGCGTGAAGAAGATGGAGTTGACAACTGCCATTGACTTGAGATTGTAACCTTCTTCAGGGATGATGGTGAGTGTGACTGTATCGCCTGCTGCGGCAGAGTCGACATTGGCTATCACAGAACCGAAATCGGATGGGCGAACCAAAACTTTGAACTTCTCCTTAGGTGTTCCTGCAGGTTCGTAGATGATTTGGTCGATAATCATGGTAATAGAACCTGAGTTCTGGAGTATCAGGGTGTTGGCACCTGCTTTCAGTGTGGCAGGAATGACAGCCATTCGCCAGTCGCTCATGCCAGCCTTCTCGAAGGCCACGTTCTTGGCAGTACCATTGACGGTGGCACGCATGTTGCCTGCTTTGTTGCTGTTGCAGTAACGTACAAGAATGTTATACTCGCCGCCTTCTGCCAGATTCAACTGGTGGCGTAGGGCGCAATTGGTTGTTGCCTTGGTTTCAATATAACCCATGCCGGCAAAGTCCTTCAACTGCTGTGCCCACCATCCTGAGTTGGTCAGTGAGCAGTTGGCATCTTTGCGGTCCATGTTTTCAGCCTCGATGAGGATAGGTCCTCTGAACGGCTCTGGCTGCTTGGGTTTTGACAGTGTTTCTGCCGGCAGCACATCAGTGAGTCGCTCAGTTGCTTCTCCTGTGCAATCGATGCGCAATATGGCAGGTCCCATGTGCTTGACGCTGATGGTAAATGTCTTCGCATTGGCATCGTATGCCCTTCCAGAAAGGTTGGCACTATGGCCGGTTGCATTGGTTGTGGGTCGGGTCAGTTTGGTTGTCGGCTCGGCAGTTACTCCTGTGATGACGATTTGGTCGGTCTGCACTGTGGTGCTGTCGCTTCGATAGTTGTTCAGATAGAAGTCGATGTGGTCGGCATACTCGCGAATGATACCGCTGGAGAGTTTACCGTAGGTGAGTCGAAGCGTGTCGCAGGTGTTGTACTGCAATGGTATTTCAGCCGATGCTGTTTTCTTTTTATTTAAATAGGTATAAGGAGTGTAAGTGACCAACTGGTTGTGATAGCGGTTCACATAGAGGTCACCCTTCGACACCTCTGGATAGCGGGTATTGAAGTCGTTGACCTTGCGGGTCTGAGTGCTCCAGCGTGATGTGTAGCTTGATTTCTTTATCTGCAGCGGAATGGCTTTGGCTGCTTCGTCGTAGAGGCCTGTTACCATCGGAATGGCACCATAGCGCCCCGACGACTTGAAGTAGCAGAGGTTGTCGCCCCAGTTGCCGTTTCCTCGGTTGGCAGGGTCGGTCTGCTTGTAAAGTCCGTCGTACAGGTTGTCCCACACGCGGAAGTCGTCGTTCGTATCGTGAAGAATGACGATTTTTGTCTTCTCTACCACTTCCTCACGCGAAGGAATATACATTGTTCCGTCGATGATGCGGCGCCACATGTCAATCCAGATGGCACGGAAGTTGGGGAAGGTAGTCCAGTTGCGACGCGTGTAGCCGTCAACATTCGAGTCGCCTTGATTCTGGAAGCATTCGCCACTCCAAATCAGTTCTGGACCATCCCATACTGCACCTCCGTTGACACATGTCTGTTCCATTACTGTTCCGATGCCTGCGCTGCCTGGATACTTGCACTTGCCGTTGCCTACCAGTCCATCCATTGCTCCGTTCCAGCCACAGTTATCGTAGCGCACGCCATAGTTCTTGGTCAGACCTGAGATGAAGGGTCCGAAGCATACGCTCTCGTTGTTGTAGAAGCTGCTGGCATGGGTGTATTTATAGAGGAACACCATTGCCTCAGGGTATTTCTTGCATGCTTCTAAGAATCTTGGCTCTGTCTTCAGTTCGGCGATAGGGTCGGTATCGAAATGATAGATGCCTCCACACCAGCTGACAGTGAGGAAGCCGCCGTATTTGTGCGACATCTCCACCAGGTTGGCAAACAATGCCCAACGGCTCGACTTGGTCTGCGAACTCAAGTCGCCTGCGTCGCCGAATGCCCAGAACTGCTCAGCATAGTTCCATCCGAGGAAGTTGGGGTAGGCCTTGAAGAAGTATTCAAAGGTCTCTAAGTCATAGTCCTGAATATGTGTGTGACCACCACTGGCAGGCTGACATGAGAACCACATACCGTTCTGCTGACATACCGATGCCCATGACTTGTAGGTGCGTACGGCATTGCGTGGCATTCGATACATGCTGGTCTCTGTGTCGAACTGGCATGAGAGCGAGAGGTTCATACAGACGAAGGGGCGTATGTCCTCTGGAATGAGGTCGATAATCTTCTGAGGATCGGCTGAGTTCCATACGTCGATATGGATGAGCCACAAGGGGTGTTCACGGTCGATAGGGCGGCGCTGTTGAGCCGTCGCGTTTTGTACTGCTGTCAGCATGAAGAATGCTGAGAGAATCAGGGTCAGTAATCGTTTCATTGTAGTAAGTATTTTGGTGTTATTATTTAATTCAGTGTGCGTTGCTTGAGCCTTGACGTAGGTCTGCTCCCCACATCATCTTCTGACGCAGGGTCGAGAGGAAGGTGTGGCGTGGATTTGTGACGACTCTTACACAATAGGGTGCCTTGCGGATATGCAGGTGGATGTGGTCACGATAGCTATGGCTGCGTCCGTCGAGCGATACGAGGAAACTGCCGCTGCGGCTGTCCACACAGAGGTCAATGACGCTGCGGTCGTCGACCAGGATGGGTCGCATGTTGAGGCTGTGGGGTGCCACTGGGGTGAGCGAGATGGTGTCGAGACAGGGAGTGATGACAGGTCCGCCCACACTGAGCGAATAGGCGGTAGAACCTGTGGGAGTGCCTACGATAAGTCCGTCGGCCTGATAGGTGGTGAGATACTCGCCGTTGACGCTGGTGTGGATGGATATCATGGCCGAGATGTCGTGCTTGAGGATGGCAATCTCGTTGAGTGCGTAAGGATAGCCTTCGAGTATCTGCTCGTCGCATGTGAGTTGGATGACACTATGGTCAGCCACCGTATATTTTCCCTTGACGAGTTGCTGCATGACCTGCTCCAGTTCGTCGGGCGAGAAGTTGGCAAGGAATCCCAGACGGCCTGTGTTGACACCTACGATGGGTATCTGACGTGCTCCCACTCGGCTTGCTACGTCGAGGAAAGTGCCGTCGCCGCCCATGCACACCACGATGTCGGCATCGAGCGGTTCGCCGTGGATGTCGTCGATGATGCGGCACGGGGGTACTGCTATCTGCAGGTTGTCGGTCAGGAACGTGAGGAAGGTTGCCGGAATGAGCAGTTCGACCTTCATCTCAGTGGCGAGTGCGAGGAACTTCTGCACGGCGACCGATTTCCGCTCCTGGTGGATGTTTCCAAACAGTGCTATCTTAAATTTTCCCTGTTGCATATACTATTTTTACCTTTTTTATCTAAAATAATCTTAACAACTGTACGTTCTACGATTATTTTCGCTAATTTTGCGTGCAAATATACGAAATAATTGTAACCCGCAGGGTAGAAAGAGAGTTAAAAATGACGAATTTGAGTGTAAATATCAATAAAGTGGCTACAATCAGGAACGCACGAGGCGGCAATAATCCTGATGTGTGTCAGGTGGCTATCGACTGCGAAGCCTTCGGAGCCGACGGCATTACTGTGCATCCACGTCCTGATGAACGCCATATCCGCTATCAGGATGTGCGCGACCTGAAACCCCTCCTCAAGACCGAATTCAACATCGAGGGCTATCCTCAGCGCAGTTTCATCGACCTGGTGACTTCTGTGTGTCCCACTCAGGTCACATTAGTGCCTGATGCGCCTGCTCAGATTACCTCCAATCACGGATGGAATACCAAGATGAACCTTGAGATGCTGACCGACATTGTGGCAGAGTTCAAGGAGAAAGACATCCGTGTGTCGATATTCGTCGATGCCAACCCCGAGATGGTGGAATATGCAGCACGCATCGGTGCCGACCGTGTGGAGCTCTACACCGAGCCTTATGCCACCTACTATCAGCGCAACCCCGAAGTGGCCATCCGCCCCTTCATCGAGGCTGCCAATGAGGCACGCCAGTGTGGGTTGGGACTGAATGCCGGCCACGACCTGAGTTTGCAGAACCTCGGCTATTACCTCCGTCAGATACCGTTTACCGACGAGGTGAGCATCGGCCATGCTCTCATCTGCGACGCTCTCTATTTAGGATTAAAAGAAACTATCAAACAATACAAAGAACTATGCAAGAATTAAGTATCCTTGAACTCGCAAAGCAAGGTGGATGGATCATGATTGTGCTCGCCATCCTGTCGATCATCGCTGTCTATATCTTTACCGACCGCTTCATTGCCATCCGCAATGCCGGTAAGGTCGACAAACTGTTTATGGACCGCATCCGTGACTATATCAAGAACAACGATGCACGTAGTGCCATCAACTACTGCCGTGTGACCAACACCACGACCTCACGCATCATTGAGCGTGGCATCAGCCGTATCGGACGTCCTGCTCCCGAAATCCAGGCAGCCATCGAGAATACGGGCAACCTGGAGGTGGCACAGTTAGAGAAACGTCTGCCTGTACTCGCCACCATCGCCGCAGGTGCTCCTATGATTGGATTCCTCGGTACGGTCATCGGTATGGTCCAGGCTTTCTGGCAGATGTCGAACGCAGGCGGCAACCTCGATATCAGCATGCTCTCGAGCGGCATCTATCAGGCAATGGTCACTACCGTGGGAGGTCTCATCGTCGGCATTATCGCTCTCTTCGCCTACAACTACCTCGTATCGAAAGTTGACGGCGTAGTGAACGAAATCGAACGCGAATCACTGTCATTCATGGACTTAATGAACGAATAACGTTATGGCACTAAAACGCAGAACAAAGATAACCCCGACCTTCTCGATGTCATCCATGACGGACATCATCTTCCTGCTGCTCATCTTCTTCATGATTACCAGCACGATGATTGCCCCCAATGCCATCAAGGTGCTCCTGCCGCAGAGCAGGCAGCAGTCGGTTGTCAAGGCCAAGTCGTATGTCACCATCGACAAGGACCTGAATCTCTATGTGGCTGTGGGGAATGGTAACGCACAACCTGTCACACTCGACGAGCTGCCCAACGTCATCGGTCAGGCCACCAACGACACGACAGAGATGTTCGTATCACTCTTTGCCGATGAAACCGTACCCTACAAGCATATTGTAGAAGTACTCAATGTAGCCAATGAGAACCACTTCAAGATGGTACTCGCAACCCGACCACCCGAACGATGAGTAAAGACAAGAAACGTAGAGTCATATCAACCCTCACGACGATAGCAGTACACTTGCTCCTGCTCATCATCCTGATGATTGTCACCCTCAAGGTCGCCAAACCCGATACCCTCGAGGATGGAGTTCCTGTGCTCTTAGGTAATGTCGAAGATGCCGCAGGCCCCGACCTCAACTCCTTGCCAGCCGAGCAAGAGGAGGCAGACCTGCCCGAACAGGAAACAGAGCCAGAAGAAGTCGAGGACATCCCGGAACCCACTTCTGTCACTCCTGTCACTCCGCCTACCCCTCCTACTCCTGCCACTCCGCCACCACCACAGATAACTCAGACGCAAGAGAAATCGATTGCAGCCGAGGAAGCCAAGAAGAAGCGTGAGGAAGAAGCCGCCAAGAAGCGAGCCGCTGAAGAAGCTGCAAAGAAAGCAGCTGCTGAGGAAGCTGCACGAAAGAAAGCTGCAGAAGACGCAGCACGTAAGAAGGCTGCCGAGGAGGCTGCCCGCAAAAAAGCAGAAGAAGAGGCAAAACGCAGAGCTGAAGCAGAAGCCGCTCGTAAGAAAGCAGCCGAGGAAGCTGCTCGCAAAGCCGCTGTCAACAGCAAGGTATCAGGTGCATTCGGAAACGGAGGCAACCAAGGGAGCAGTGGCTACACCACAGGAAACGGCAACCAAGGCAGTCCTACAGGCAATAGCACCAGCGGAGCAGTCTCAGGAACAGGTGGTGTAGGAAATGCAGTTGTAGGTTCACGAAAAGTAATCTTCCTTGCCGAACCAGCTTACAACGACCCAACCAGTGAAGGTCAGGTTGTCGTAGCCATTACCGTCAACGCAGCAGGAAAAGTCATCTCCGCATCCATTAAGAGCGCAACGACCACCTCACCAGCCTTGCGTAATTCAGCCATCGAGGCCGCACGCAAGTCATCCTTCACCTCTGGCGCCAACAACGAACAAGGAACCATTACCTACAAGTTCAAGCAAAAATAGTAAATGGTAAATGGCTAAATGGTAAATGAACGCTGTTAACAAAGCCTTTCACCGTCTCGAATGGAAGCAGCAACACTATCAGCCCACCATCGAGAAGTCCGACGAGGAACATGTGTGTGCATACTGCAATGAGCACTACACAGGCAACTACTGTCCCCAGTGCGGTTTACAGTATGGGCGTGAGCGATTCACCTGGAAAAGTGTCGCCCTCAATATGATGGACCTGTGGGGAATGGGCAATCGCAACATTGCCACCACCCTGTGGCACCTCGTCTGGCGTCCAGGCTACCTGATGCATGACTACCTGCGTAGCAAGCACCGCGCCTATTTCCCGCCCATTCCGCTGCTTGTAGCCACCTGCCTGCTGTTCTCGCTCATGATTAATGTCCTCCATATCGGATGGAGCGAAGATTTTGACTCTGCTTACGACTTCCATGAGGTGGTAGAGAGCGAACAGCTGAAAAGACAGCAGGACGGCTCTGCAACGCAGGATATCGACGACCTCGAAGTAAAACTGGCCTTTGAGCACCAGTTGCTCTCGCTCGAGCATATTCTGAAGGTAGAACGCCAATGGAGCCGCGACCATATTGAGTATTCACTTGTCCTGTCGAACATTCTCATCATCCTGTTGGCAGGATGGATATTCCACCGTTCGCCCCGCATCAATCTCACCATGGTGGAGAGTTTCTACGTGCAGATGTATATCTCGTGTCAGATGATGCTCATAGCCATTCCCGTCACCCTCATCACGTGGTGCGTACACGAGTCGGGTGTGTTGCCCTATCTGCTGCCCTCCGTACTTGCGTTTGTGATACTTGTCATCGACTACTATCAGCTTTGCGGATTCTCCCTGTGGGGCACCGTCTGGCGAGTGTCAGTGATGGCTTTAGCGAATTTGTTGGCCTTGGTGTCGTTGGGTATCACCTTTGGTGTACTCTATCTGATGTTCCCGGTCATACAGGAAATCATAGCAGGCTGACGAGCGTCATACGAATGAGAACCACATAGACAGCAGACCCCTCGAGGTTCGTCAGCGGGTACAAAAAAAGGTCGGGCTGATAATGCCCGGCCTTTTCTGTAATCGTTCCACAACGATATCATTCCACAATGTAGGCTTTCAGAACCTTCATTTCAGTCTTGGGCCGATTGTTGTCATCGACCTTGGTCTTCTCGATGGTCTGAACCACCTTCATGCCCTCGACGACTTCTCCAAACACAGTGTACTCACCGTCAAGCCACGGAGCACCTCCGTAGGTGCGGTAGTCGCGTGTCTGCTGTTCGTTGAAGGGGGTGGGTGGGTTTTCCGACACGTCGTAGGTGGCTTCGTCGTGGAGTTTCTCCAAGAGGTTGCTCACGCCCTTCGTGTCGCGTGCCTTGCGCATCGCTTCGAGCTTTGCTGAGTTCTCCTGCACTCGCTGTGCAAAGAGCAGTTCGACAGCCTGCTGGGTGCGTGCGGCATTGAGCTCGCGCAACTGGTCGTCGTTGAAGCTGCGGCCTGTGACGATGTAGAACTGGTAGTGATCCGACTTTTTGTCGGGGTTGACATCGTCGCCCTCACGTGCGGCAGCCACTACTCCGCGCTTGTGATAATGCTTGGGGAAATGGATTTCAGCCGTAATCCACTCGGAAGGGTCGGTTGCAATCGTGTCGCCGTTCGCATCGAACTGCACAGGCTGCTCACCCGTCTGAATCATGAAATTGCGGATGATACGATGCCACGTCACTCCATCGTACTTGCCGTCCTTCACGTTCTGGATGAAGTTGTCGCGATGGACGGGTGTGTCGTTGTAGAGCTTGATGCGGATATTGCCAGCTGTGGTCTCCAGCATCACCTCGGTCTCCTTCTCGCCCGTCTGCCCGTTGCAGGACATGAAGGTGAAAAGGACGACACAGAAGCCGATGACCAGTTTAGTGCTCATCTTTCTGGTATTCGTTTGCTGGTGCGGCATAGTCTAGGTTCTCGTATGCTAAGTTCTCTTGCAGCATCATGTAAGCAGAACTTTCTGCAAAATATGCAAACGGAATAGCAAAGAGGACTCCGATGCAGCAGCAGATGTATCCGAGAATGATGATGCCAAATTCTGCGAGTTGTAAGCCAAGCACACTCCAGAAGTTGCCCTTCGTCATCTTCCAGCTGGCCGACAGTGCCTCACCGATACCTGCTTCAGGATGATCGAGGATGTACCAATCGGCAAATGCCAGACGCACGGCGAGGAAGATACCTGGAATGACACAGAGAGCGGTACCGATACTGATTGCCAAACCTACAAGAATGCAGACAGCGAAGAACTTCAGATAGGTCATGGCTGACATCTTAAAGCCGTCTAACGACACTTTTGCCATGAGACCACGGGTAAGTTTGAGGATGGTGGCACAGAAGCCAGCAAGGAAGAGCACATAAACCACCATCTGAATAATAGAGACAATGATGCTTGCAGCTGAAGTTGAAGAAGAGTTTAATAACTGCATCATGGCATCAGGGTCGTTCTGGGTCAAAGCTTTCGTATAACCTTCCATGAACCCAGATGGCAATGTGAAGGAGCTGAGTAAATTGGTAATGATACCAATTACAAGTACAAATACTGCGAGTAGCAGTCCATGCTTTTTCGCAAGTTCCCATCCTTGGGAAATCGATTCGGATACAGATAAATTTCTCATAATCTTAATAATTAGATGATTTAACTAATGACTTTTGTTTTTTCTTCGGTTATTGATTGATTGTTTGAATTGGTTGATTTCGCTAAATAAAATCCTGCCAACGCTGCTAAGGCAAGAAGGAACACTCCTAAAATAATATAGGTGGCAATAGGGGAGGAAGTGTCTGCCACATCGTCGCTCAGGCCTCGCAGCCGGTCCATTGCCTCCACCTTGCTCATCAGGTAGTCCACCGTACGCTGATCGGGACTGACACCAAATGTCTCTATACAAGATGCAGGCAGCAGCGACTTGAGTTCCTCGAGCGAATAACCGCCCTTACTGCTTGCAGGGGGCAGAACCAGCAGACTGATGGCTACATTCTTGGTGCGGCATATCTCATTCAGATGGTTTCTCACATCGGAATATGCCTCGGGGTTCAATCGCTCTTGCACTCCTGTGGGGCTATGATGGAAGAAGTCCGACAAGATAAAGGCACGCACATAGCGGCTATAACTGTGACTGATGAGCGAATCGAGTGCACAGACCATTTGCCCCATGTCGCTATACTGATAGAAATCGGTATCGACGAGGTCGTCTTTCGTAGCTACCGTCTTGGCAAAGTTGTACACATGGAGCATATCGTGCTTCGATGCCACCACATAAAACGTGTCGATAGCATGCTGAACACCCTCCAAGTAGATGTTACGCTCGCCCGACACATCGACCAGCCACAGGTAATCCACCTTCTCCACCTGAGCTGAGGCACGCTGACTGAAGCCAGCGAAACACATCAGCACGAGGCTTACCAGTATCATCATTTCTCGTTTCATCGCGATTACTTAACTTTTCAAGCGACAAAGGTACAAAAAAAGTTTAAAGTTGATAGATGAAAGTGGAAAGTTTTTCTGTTTTGGCAGACAATATGGCAGATTTGGCAGAAAAAAGCAATCCCAAGCAGTCATTCTTTCCCCTTTTTTGCCAATTGGCATCCGATTTGCTAATTACGTATTTGCAATTATGCATTGTGAATTATGAATTATAAATTAGAATAAAGATTATGGGAAAGATTATTGGAATTGACTTAGGAACCACAAACTCATGTGTTTCTGTATTCGAAGGCAACGAACCAGTTGTCATCGCAAATAGCGAAGGTAAGCGCACTACTCCTTCTATCGTAGGATTCGTTGACGGAGGCGAGCGCAAAGTGGGTGACCCTGCAAAGCGTCAGGCTATCACAAACCCAAAACGTACCGTGTTCTCCATCAAGCGTTTCATGGGTGAAACCTATGATCAGGTACAGCAGGAAATAGCACGCGTACCTTATTCTGTAAAGAAAGGCGACAACAACACTCCACGTGTTGACATCGACGGACGTCTCTATACGCCACAGGAAATATCTGCCATGATTCTGCAGAAGATGAAGAAGACAGCAGAAGACTACCTCGGACAAGAGGTGACAGAGGCTGTTATTACCGTACCAGCATACTTCTCTGACTCACAGCGTCAGGCTACGAAGGAAGCCGGACAGATTGCAGGTCTCGACGTGAAGCGTATCGTCAACGAGCCGACTGCTGCCGCATTGGCATACGGTATCGACAAGGCAAACAAAGATATGAAGATTGCGGTGTTCGACCTTGGTGGCGGCACATTCGATATCTCTATCCTCGAATTCGGAGGCGGTGTGTTCGAAGTACTCTCAACCAACGGTAACACACACCTGGGAGGTGACGATTTCGATCAGGTCATCATCGACTGGATGGCATCAGAGTTCAAGGCAGAAGAAGGTGTAGACCTTACGCTCGACCCAATGGCTATGCAGCGTCTGAAGGAAGCTGCTGAGAAGGCAAAGATTGAACTCTCAAGCTCTTCACAGACAGAAATCAACCTGCCATACATCACCGTCGCAAGCGGTATGCCAAAGCACCTCGTGAAGACACTCACACGTGCTAAGTTCGAGTCACTGGCTCACAACCTCATCCAAGCATGTCTCGAGCCATGTAAGAACGCAATTCGCGATGCAGGCATCAGCACAAGCGATATCAACGAAGTAATCCTCGTAGGTGGTTCAACACGTATCCCTGCTGTGCAGAAGATTGTGGAAGACTACTTCGGCAAGGTACCTTCAAAGGGTGTGAACCCAGACGAAGTGGTAGCCGTAGGTGCTGCCATCCAGGGAGCCATCCTTAATAAAGAAGAAGGAGTAGGCGACATCGTGCTCCTCGACGTAACCCCATTGTCAATGGGTATCGAGACTCTCGGAGGTGTGATGACCAAACTCATCGATGCCAACACCACCATCCCTTGCAAGAAGAGCGAGACCTTCTCAACGGCAGCCGACAACCAGACAGAAGTAACCATCCGCGTGCTTCAGGGCGAGCGACCAATGGCCAACCAGAACAAGCAGATCGGTATCTTCAACCTCACAGGTATCGCACCAGCACGTCGTGGTGTACCACAGATCGAAGTATCATTCGACATCGATGCCAACGGTATCCTCAACGTAAGTGCCAAAGACAAGGCAACCGGCAAGGAGCAGTCAATCCGCATCGAAGCATCATCAGGTCTCTCAGAAGACGAAATCAACCGCATGAAAGCAGAGGCAGAAGCCAATGCCGAGGCAGATAAGAAAGAGCGCGAGCGTGTTGACAAACTCAACCAAGCCGACTCGATGATCTTCTCAACCGAGAACTTCCTCAAGGAGAATGGCGACAAACTCCCAGCCGACCAGCGACCAGCAATCGATGCAGCACTTAACAAACTGAAAGATGCACACAAGGCACAAGACATCAATGCAATCGATGCAGCCATCAACGAACTCAACAACGTGATGCAGGCAGCCAGCCAGCAGATGTACTCACAGGCAGGAGGACAGCAGGCAGGACCAGGCGCAGGCTTCAACGGAGGTGCACAAGGAGGACAGCAGACTTCACAAGGCCCAACCACTGATGACGTTCAAGATGCTGACTTTGAGGAGGTCCACTAGTTCAAAGATAACAAACAATAACAATCGGAAACCAAATCCGTGTAGCTCTCTGAGTTACACGGATTTGCCGTTTTAAGGGGTTTGGCATTAGTTATTGATTTCTATCGATTCCTGTTCCATATATGTCCCATATTTGTACCGCAACAAAAAAGTCGATAATGTGCAACAAAAATATTTA